>OGWR01000733.1_pt1 | contig 28797 bp, 19 predicted proteins | sample 1576061 | NCBI WGS metagenome assembly OGWR01 (sample SAMEA3541511, study PRJEB24748) | human gut metagenome | biome: human gut; feature: human-associated habitat; material: faeces | place: China | collected 2012 | reverse complement strand
TATACACCTTATTTAGAACATGATGAATTTGTTGTTACCAATTTCATTGCTTTTGTGCCTGGTCGGGAGGTATTTACGATGAGGCCCGTCGTAATTGGCTTTATCCGCTGACTTGGAATCCGCAGGCCAAAACAGCCTTTAAAAGTAAGGAATGGAACAAAGCACGTGTTGAAGCGTTTGGCAACTCCATTGCCACGTGGATAAATGGAGTTCCATGTGCCAATATTTGGGATGACATGACTCTTTCAGGTTTCATAGCCTTGCAGGTACATGCTATTGCCAGTGCGGCTGATGAAGGGAAAACTGTCCGTTGGAAGAATATACGTATTTGTACTACCAATGTAGAACGCTATTTGACTCCAGTCAAAGCACCGGAGATTAATGTGATTTCTAACACTCTTTCTCCAAATGAAGTAAAAAATGGTTGGACACTTCTTTGGGATGGTAAAACCTCGGAAGGTTGGCGGGGTGCAAGAATTGATGCCTTCCCTAAGAAAGGTTGGGTCATGGAAAATGGTATTCTGAAAGTCCTAAAAAGTGGCGGTGCGGAATCAGCAAATGGTGGTGATATAGTGACAGAGCAAGAATATAAGAACTTTATTCTTAAAGTAGATTTTAAGATCACTGAAGGAGCTAACAGCGGTATAAAGTATTTTGTTAATCCGGGCATGAATAGGGGAGCCGGATCGGCTATCGGATGCGAATTTCAGATATTGGACGATGACAAACACCCTGATGCAAAATTGGGAGTGAAAGGAAATCGACAATTAGGCTCACTTTATGATCTGATTCCAGCTCCGGCAAATAAGCCTTTCAATAAGAAAGATTTTAATACAGCTATGATTATTGTGAGAGATAATCATGTGGAGCATTGGCTGAATGGAGTGAAGCTAATAGAATATACCCGTCAGAATGAAATGTGGAATGCTTTGGTAGCATACAGTAAGTATAAAAACTGGGAGAATTTTGGTAATTCGGAATATGGGAATATTTTGCTGCAAGACCATGGAGATGAAGTATGGTTTAAAAATATTAAAATTAAAGTGTTGTAGTTAATTTTATATACATAGAAAAAGGTAAGTTATTAATTGGGGTAACTTACCTTTTCACTATAGAATAAGAATGTCTGACTGTTTCAAGTAATAACTCTTTAGAACAAAAGCGCATTACTAACCCTTATTTTGGTAAATTAGTTGAAAGGAAGTGATCTATCGCAGCAGTTACGGATAGTGAACTACGGCTCGTTCATCATAAGCTATTCCAACCTAATTATCAACACATTACAACTACTCTAACTAGCCAGCAAATACAGAAACAGAAGCTAAAAATCCTTTTACTACCCGTATTAAAAAAAATAATACAGACATAAAAAATCCCTAATAATCTACTGATTATCAAGGATTTTTTGTGACCCCGGTGCGATTCAAACGCACGACCTTCAGAACCGGAATCTGACGCTCTATTCACTAAGCTACGGAGCCTTAATTCGAGTGCAAAAGTAGAAAAAATCTCGGCATATTCCTAATATTCATCACTTTTTCTATCTAGCAACATTCACTTTCTATATTATTATTTTGAGAGCACTACACGAGCACATATATACATTTTGTTATTTTTTCGTTCAAAATAGCATCAATCATCAATATTATTTCTATCTTTGCCGAACAAATTAACAAATGACATATAAATAAAACCTATGAGTTACCTGATAAAACCCGAAGGATATAAACCTTTATTAGACTTAAAACAAACTGAATTAGGCATCAAACAGATTAAGGAGTTCTTCCAGTTGAACCTTTCATCCGAACTTCGTCTGCGTCGCGTCACCGCCCCTCTTTTTGTACTGAAAGGCATGGGTATCAACGACGACCTGAACGGAGTAGAGCGTGCCGTTTCCTTTCCTATCAAAGACTTAGGCGATGCACAAGCCGAAGTAGTGCATTCACTTGCCAAATGGAAACGCCTGACGCTTGCCGAATACCATATAGAATCAGGATACGGAATCTATACCGACATGAATGCCATCCGCGCAGACGAAGAATTAGGCAATTTGCACTCTCTATATGTAGACCAATGGGACTGGGAACGTGTAATTACCGACCAAGACCGTAACGTTGATTTCCTAAAAGAGATTGTCACCCGCATTTATGCTGCAATGGTCCGTACAGAATACATGGTATACGAAACGTACCCACAAATCAAGCCCTGTCTGCCACAGAAATTACATTTCATCCATGCGGAAGAACTCCGCCAGATGTACCCCAACTTAGAGCCGAAATGTCGTGAGCACGCCATTGTCAAGAAGTTTGGTGCTGTATTTATCATCGGCATCGGCTGCAAACTGGGCGACGGCAAAAAGCACGACGGGCGTGCTCCGGATTACGATGATTACACAACCTCTGGACTGAACGGACTCCCCGGACTAAACGGCGATCTACTGTTATGGGACGATGTCCTGCAACGCAGCGTTGAATTATCATCAATGGGTATTCGCGTAGACAAGGAAGCACTTCTACGCCAGCTCAAACAGGAAGGTGAAGAGAAGCGTATGGGGCTTTATTTCCACAAGTGCTTAATGGAAGACGCACTGCCACTTTCCATCGGTGGAGGCATAGGACAGTCCCGGTTATGTATGTTCTACTTACGTAAAGCACACATCGGAGAAATACAAGCCAGCATCTGGCCCGAAGACATGCGCCGGGAATGTAAAGCACACAACATACATCTCATTTAAATATTTCACCACAGAGTATACAAAGTACCGCAGAGTTTTTTAATACACTTGACAAAACTCTGCGGTACTTTGTATACTCTGTGGTGAAATATTTGTATCTTAGCACCCTAAATCACCAACACTTCCAATTATGAATGTTCAAATAGAAGATAGCTGGAAAACACATTTGCAGCCTGAATTTGATAAGGATTACTTTTATAAGTTAACGAATTTTGTCCGCGAAGAATACGGCAAGAATACTATATACCCACCGGGTAAATTAATATTCAACGCATTCAATCTATGTCCTTTCGATAAGGTAAAAGTAGTGATTATAGGCCAGGACCCGTATCATGGCCCCGGACAGGCGCATGGACTTTGTTTTTCCGTAAATGACGGTGTTCCTTTCCCTCCCTCTTTAGTAAATATCTTTAAAGAAATCAAAGCTGATACCGGAGCAGACGCGCCACCTACCGGTAATCTGACACGTTGGGCGGAACAAGGTGTGCTATTGCTCAACGCCACCCTCACTGTACGCGCCCATCAAGCCGGTTCTCACCAAAATCATGGTTGGGAAACATTCACAGATGCCGCCATCCGTATCCTTGCCGAAGAGCGGGAGCACTTGGTATTCATTCTATGGGGAGCTTATGCACAACGGAAAGGCGCGTTTATCGACCGCAACAAGCATCTGGTATTGACATCAGCACATCCTTCTCCGCTTTCCGCTTACAACGGCTTTTTCGGCAACAAACATTTCAGTAAGGCCAATGACTATTTGAGGGCACATGGCGAAGAAGAGATCAAATGGTAAAATAATAAATCAGTACCACTGAATATTACTCTGGGTCTGGCTTCTTTGTTCCCATTTTAAGTCTTGCAAAATACTTGCATTGGCACGAATGGTAAAATTGTAGTATTTCCACTGCCCAAAAGGAGAAAGGCTGGCCGACATGCTGAAACAGTGAAGATCGCGCGTTATATTAAAGGTGGTCTGCACAATCTTCTTAGCTTCAAAATCATAACCGGAATTAAAACTTACCGCCCATTTATTAGACAGTTTTATATTACCGGAAGCACTCAAGTTGTGAGTATAACGATAGGGATAGCGCATTTTCTTACGGTTGATAGGCTTACTACGATCTTCAGAGATATTAAAGCTGTAATTGAAGTTCAGAGACCATGGCATCTTGAATACTTGATACCCGTCGGCATCAACGGCCGCCTTTTCCACTTTCTTTTTAGGAATACCGTTTCCATCAGTATCAGTTTCCGCACCCTCCTCATCCGAAGCAGCTTCCTCTTCTTTCTTCTTATCGGAGTCTCTAGTACCGCTTAACTTCTCTTTCCATTTTTTCCACGTATCATTATTAAACGTATAACTGAAAGAAGAGCCATAACCTTGGAATATACCGAAACGCCCGTAAGACCATTCCGTACGGTCATTATCAACAACGTTACCATTCTCATCGAATTTATAACCGTATGTCTTGAACGAAGAACTCATGCTGAATGTATAGTTCTTACTCAGTTTCAGACGAAGATTCAATCCAAGATCACTCCAGGGGCGCGTTGCAGCAGCCATATTATAACTGATATTGGCCCCCAGTTCATCAATCAGACTAACCTTCTTTACCGTATCCTTCTTACTGCTATAATATTTCATCTCCAGATTATTGGAGATGCTGAAGGTTATGTTTCCTTGCTTACCTCTTCCCGGAACATCAAATGCTTGTCCCGAATACGGAGAATAAATGACCGTATCGCGTCTGCCGTCCGCATAATTCTTAATGTAAGAATCATAATAGCCGTAACGTGAAGAACCAAAATCCGGAGCGGCGCTTATGCTTACCGATGGAGTTATGACATGACGGATCTGTATCTTCTTTTTAGGAAAAAAAATCGGATTATACATACCGTATATCTTCGTATTGATACCCAGACTGGCATTATAATTATACACACGATGAAAACCGTAAATCGTATCAGTAGCCACTTCCCTACCGTTCGTACCATAGTTCGGGTCCCAGTCTTTCATCACCTTACGTGTGTACCAACGTTCTGTATAGCTGACGGAGGGAGTTACATTAAAATACTTGAACAAAGTAAAGGTAGCGCTGACCGGTATTTCATGCTTCATACCATTCTTCCAGTCCTTTATCAGGTTGGATTTAAACAGCAGATTATCTTTTGTCTGGATGCTATTAGTCAAACGGCCCGTATACCGTACTGAAATCTTCTCATACCACCTCTCCTCGCCTGCCGCTTTTTTACGCTTGAAGGGATAGATCGTAGATAAAGAAATATTCAAATCAGGCAAAGTAACATTAACCGAAGAGTCCCTCATAGTCTGAGCGATATTAGTAGTTGCCGCTACCGTCAGCTTTCTATCAAAAAAATAACGGGAATAACTGATACTTGAAGTTTTCGTATTCTGCGACATAGCATTCGAGTTGTACATGTTTCCAATATTAGTACGCTCGTAACTGCTGGTCGCAAAATTCACACTGGCAGAAAATGTTTGATTCGGATTGGCTTTCGCATCCTGCCTGTGAGACCAGACAATCTTGAAATCTTTGGCGACAGAGTAGTCCGGCAGCCCCTTATCACCGGTCTTGGTCACCTGATAACTCGCCTGGAACAAACCGGAGTATTTATACCGTTTAATATAATTGGATTCAGCATTCAATGCCCATGAGCCTTTCGTAAAAATGTCGGCCCTCAACTTTAAGTCCATCTTATCACTGATAGCAAAATAATATCCGCCGTCCGTCAGACCGAAACCACGACTGGAGTCATCCATGTATGTAGGCATAAGGAAACCGGATGAATAACTGCTCGAAAACGGGAAAAAGAAGAACGGCACAGCAAGCGGCAAAGGAACATCCTCCACCACCAGATAGGCAGGTCCCGTTACAACATTCTTTTTAGGACGTACTTTCGCATAAGTCATCTGCATATAGAAGTGGGGGTGCTCATGGTGGTCGCAGGTCGTGTATCGGCCACTCTTCATATACAGTTCGTCATTAGCGCCTTTTTTTGCATTGTTTCCGGTTACATATCCTTCGCCCTGCTGGCTGACTACATTACTTATAATACCCTTCTTACTCTTGAAGTTATAGCGAATCGTATTAGTCTCGTATGGGGTTTCGCCATCCTTGAAAACCGGTGTTCCCTTCTTCACGCCCAACGAATCCTCCACTCCATGGGCATAAACCGTGCTACTATCCATATTCATGGTAATAACATCCGCCGCCAATTCTATCTGCTGATAGTTTACTTTTCCCTGACCATAGAGATGCGCATATCCGCCTTGAGTAAATACAATGGAATCGTTTGCCTCATAAGTCACCGGAGCGTCCAAAGGCTGTTTCTTCTTGCCGGAAGCAGCCAGCGTATCCATCCGCAAAGAATCGGGTTGCAAGGTATCGCGCATACCTCTCCTATGAGAAGATGCAATCCCCTGCCCCAGCGAATCACTCCGCAAAGAGTCCACTTGCTGTCTTCCTGGTGGTACAACACCGCGCCGACGACGTTGCGAAGCAGCCTCACCGGAAAGAAGAAGTAAGACGAATAGTAGTATGAATGATATGAATGTATTTGCTTTCAATGGCGTCATTAACTAATAGTTTACGCTTGAAAGGGCAAAAGTACGTAATTTATACGGATAATCTCCCTTTTTAAAGAAATTTAGATTGCTACAAAAACAGTTTACACCAATAATCAAAGCGTTGCACGCCGGCTTTGCCATAACGCAGCAGGCTGTCACGCGCTTTCTCTACACTTTTTTCCCTGTCCAGATGTGTCTTGGAATAAAACTTATCTGCAAAACATACAACCTGCTCTTCCATACTTACCGGAAGCATGTCCCGGTGAGGAACAGGCAGATTTTGCGCAATAATATCCTCCAGTGCGAGACCGGCCCCCGTATGCCTTTCACAAACCAAGGCATGACGCGGATATCCTTCCGAACGCACCAGGTCCGCTCCCAAATAGCCATGACAGATATAGGGTTTGTCGCCAAAGCAATAAATGCCGTCGGCATCTGTCAGGAATATACCTATATCGTGCAACATAGCCGCTTCATACAGAAAATCTCTGTCCAAAGACAACTCCGGATGGCGGTCGGCAATCCACAAAGCCTTATCGGCCACAGAACGGCTGTGCGTCAGTAGGATATGCCGCAATTCATTGGCTTCCGGATAATATTTATCAATCAACCCTTGGGGACTCATTTTTTATTTTTTTGCTGAATTTATAAACAATGACTTTCCGGCGCAAATCACAACTGCGCAGAGGAGTGCGGTATACTTCCTCCACCCGGTAGGTGTCTTCCGTATCCTGCAGGAACTGTTCTTGCAGTTCGTCCGTCACCAGCACATAACCTTGGGCAGGGTTCAGTTTATCAAAGATACGCACCCGGTCGCCCAGATAATAATTTATGCCATAGAACTTAACCCAGTCGGCATACGAATAGACCATGCCTTGAGGCTCTAACTCATTCAGGCGTACAGCCAGATGCCTGTCCGACTTCACCGCCAATATAGTAGGCTGATAAACGCCGTCCAACGACACAAATATACACAAAATGCAGCCAGCCGTACCATACAACAGCGAACGCGTGTCCGCACGCTTTACCAGCATATACAGCAAGCAGCCGGCAGCTACAAGCGGCAGGAACACAATCAGCCATTTCGGCAGTGAGAGCTCCACCGTATGCAGTGCATTCACAAAAGCTATATTCTCGGCGGCATGCTTGCCTGTTCCCCAAATACTTTCGGGAATCATATCCAAACGCACGGCAAAGAAAGTAACAGTAAGCAACATTGCCAATGCAACGAAAATCCAGGCAGAAATCCGGAATACTTTCGCGCCTCGTTGCACCAATGCCAGCAGGTATTCGGCAAGCAGCATTCCCATAAACGGATAGATAGGCAGCAGATAGACGCTACGCTTACTTTTGGGAATACAATAGAAGATGAAAATCGTTAAAATCACCACCCACGCAAAAAGCTGCAACGGTGACTGAGAACGGAATTTGCACCACGCTTTCTTTAAACGTTCGCCAACGGAAGCAGCTTCCGGCAGAAGATGTATCTTTTTCCATTTCAGTCCGAACAAGGAAATAAGCAGCACTAAAGTCCAGGGAACCCATCCCCAAATAATAGTCAGGAAGTTATACCACAACGGATTCTCGTGCGATGCATAGGACATTTTCCGGAAGAAACGTCCGGTATTTTCTTCCAGCATCAAATTGACAAACGCCTCTCCGCCTTGCTGATAAGCTGCCCAAAACCAAATGCCCAAAGGAATGAGGGACAGCAACCCGATGCCCAGCAATGAAAAGAAAGCCTTTCCGAACGAACGCCCGCGCAACAGCTGATACACCCCGATACCCAAACAGGGAAAGATAGAACCGACCGGCCCTTTTGTCAATGTAGCGCATGCCATCAACAGTACGGCCAGCCAAGGAATCCCTTTGCAATTCTTCTCATCCCATCGGAAAAGCAGACACAATGAAATCACGATGAGAGAAACTTGCAGCATATCAAGCCGGCAAGCTACCGCCGCACGGTGTACTTCAAAAGAGGACAAAAGAAGGATAGAGGTCAGAAATGCAGTCTTTACATCCTTGCGTTTGGCTACGAAGCTGAAGAATACCAACTGCATAGCCAGAAAAGCAAGCGCCGACGGCATACGTGCCGAGAACTCCGTAACTCCTCCCAAGACAGATGAAATGACGGCTATTGTCCAATAAAGGAAAGGCGGTTTATAAGCTATTTCCACTCCGTAATTCGTCGGGAGTATCCAGTTACCGCTTTCCAGCATGGTATATGCAACTATCGCCTCACGCGGTTCTCCTTTCGAATAGAATATGGTTTCCCCTAAAAAGGGAACCAGTACAAGTACACTTAACAGTGCAATAAACAAGAACGCTATCTTTCTGTCCGACATATATTTTCGTTTTTATATTTTTCCGGCTGCAAAAGTACGAAATATTCTACAACAATACCTAACTTTGCCGGCTCAATGATAGCGTAAACCTAAAATGAAGCATTTAAAAAGATTTCCCGAGTTCATACGTTTTGTCATGGTGGGTGTCCTTGCAACCGCTTTGCACTACGGGATATACTTCTTACTGCAACGGTTCATCAATGTAAATATAGCCTATACCCTCGGCTATGCCCTGAGCTTTATCGCCAATTTCTACCTTACCGCATACTTCACGTTCGGCAAAAAGCCGTCATGGAGCAAAGCGTTCGGTTTTGGCGGAGCACATTTATTCAATTACCTGCTGCACATCGGTTTGCTGAATACAGTCCTCTGGTTGGGACTCTCCAAAACCCTTGCCCCTATTCCGGTATTCGCCATAGCCATTCCGGTCAATTTCCTGTTGGTACGCTTCGTTTTCAAGCGAAAAGACTGATATTTCTCAAATCAATAATTTTTAATTATAATATTTATCCCGGACTTCTCCGGAAAATAATATATTTGCAAAGTATTTACCATACACACTTGCGAAATGAAGAAAGTAACCCTACTGATTCCGGTCTACAACGAAGAAGCGATGCTCCCTACCCTATATCAGCGCTTGATAGAACTTATCAACCGCAACGGCACTTATGCATGGGAAATCCTATTTATCAATGACGGCAGCAGCGACCGGACACTCGACGTTATCCGCCAACTCCGACAAACGGACAGCAGGGTAAATTTCGTGAACCTCTCGCGCAACTTCGGTAAGGAAATCGCCATGCTTGCAGGCTTCGACTACACCACCGGAGACTGCTGCGTGGTAATGGATGCCGACCTGCAAGACCCTCCCGAACTTGTAGACCGGATGCTGCAATACTGGGAAGAAGGTTATGACGACATCTACGCCAAACGCCGCAACCGTGGCGAAGAGAGCTGGATGCGCCGCCGGCTGTCACTTGCTTTCTACAGCATCTTACAAAAGATGAGCCGGATAGATATCCTGCCGAACGTAGGAGACTTCCGCCTGCTCGACCGCCGCTGCGTACTGACGTTAAGACACTTGCGCGAACAGGAACGCTATACCAAAGGACTATTCTGCTGGATAGGCTACCGGAAGAAAAGCATAGAATTCGACCGGGGCGACCGCCTTGCCGGACACTCCTCATGGAGTTTCTTCAAACTGCTGAACCTGGCAATCGAAGGAATCACCTCCTCTTCCACCGCTCCCCTGCGCATTGCCACCGTTTGCGGTATCCTCTGTTCCATTTCCAGCTTTATCTACGCCATCTATTTCCTGATAAAGACCATCATATACGGCGATCAGGCCGCCGGTTTCCCCACCCTGATAGTCGTTATTCTGTTCCTAGGCGGCATCCAACTGTTCTCATTGGGCGTTATCGGAGAGTATATCGGGCGCATTTTCAAAGAGACCAAAAGACGCCCTGCTTATATCGCATCGGATTACAATGAGAAGAAGTTGGGATATGACGAATAGATTACTATCGCCCGCTAATTTCCGTATGGCTAAAGAGGCGGTTGCTCACTTTCCCGCTTCCACCACAACTGATAACTGTTGAAAATGTTTTGCTACATATTATATCTTAACTAACCTATCAAACTGATTATCATAGAAGAATTCCACCTATTACCAACTGTAGGTAACCAAAGGCTATTACCTGCCCCAAAAAGAAGCAAGGCTTTTGCCTTACAATAGCTTTTTCAGTTCCTCAATGTCCGGCAAAGCGTTACGAAGCCGTTCCGGCATATCTTTAGAAGCACGGTATGTAGCAACTCTCATCGGTTTGTTATAATCACGAACGGCAAACTCTACAAAGGTCTGATTCATTTCTCTGCAAAGGATTATTCCGATAGAGGGATTCTCGTGCGGCTTTCTGATATATGTATCTAAGGCAGATAGATAAGTATTCAACTGCCCCAAATAAGATGTACGGAATTTCCCGGATTTCAGTTCGACTGCAACTAAGGAATTAAGCTCCCGATTGAAAAAGAGCAAATCAATGAACATTTCTTCTCCTGCAACCTCCATGCGATATTAATTGCCTATAAAACTGAAATCTTGCCCAAAGGTCATGATGAACTTCTTCACATTGGCAACAATCGCCTTTTCTACTATCTTTTCGTCTAAATCCTCCTCCTGTTCATTCAATTCCTCCACATTGATGAAATCAAGTAAGTACTCATCTTTGAATGAACAGACAGCTTTTAGAGCTTGCTTAGTATCGGGCAATGTTTGTGCGAAATTATTAGGTAAAGTTCCCCGATGGTTGTATAGGTCTGCTTTTAAGTAATCCCTTAAAGTGTATTTACTCCAATAGTGAATGGCGCACTCATGTATATAAAACAGCCTTGCTTCCAAAGTCTTAGCTTTGGATATTATTTCGGTATGATGACTAAAGCCGATTGAAAGAAAATCAGACCAGTTAAATTCGTCAGCCACTGGCTGGCGAATTACGCTCAACAGCAATTTTTCATCTAATACCCAATCGCCATACTTATGTTTTTATATTGTTAACGATGGGGCAATATAGATATTATTTTTGTTACCCCATAGCATTTGAGTAACAAACTGGTAAGAGAATAAGGGAATTTATAGGCTAAATCAAGAAAACAAGCCAAACAAAAGGAATAACGCAGAAAATACCGCAATTACATATATCAATTGTTTGCATTAATTTACCAACTCTTTCTTTCTCTTTTTCCATAGTTGCCAGCTGTTGAAAATATTTTGCCACAGCACATACGAACCCGGTCCTACGGAAGAGAGCGGATTCAAATAAGTATAGGACATCCAAATGGCAAGCACCGTATTCTTCTGTCCCAGCGCCTGTCCGCCACTGATACGGTCATTGTAATGCCCGCCGATTCTCTTGCCTAAATAGAATTGGACACAGCAGGCTGCCAAACCTGCTAAAGCAATCAGGACTTCCACAAACACCGGAGCATCACTGTTCGCCAACGAACGCACCGTCTGCCCCGATACAATGGCAAGCGCCACCGCCCATAAGTAAAAAGCAGCATCGTGGAACTCCAATAAGCATCTATGCACTTTCTTGACAAACACCCGCAGAAACCAGGCCATGAAGAAAGGCAGAAGCAACAGCGGAAACACCTTACTCAGTATTTTCAAGAAAGCCGCAAAAAAAGTAACATCCGCATGAGGTTCAACCCAAGGAAATACCAACGGAACAACCACCGCGGCCAAAAGATTGGACAACAACGTATATGTGGTAAGACTCGACGCACTTCCGCCCAGCTTACCGGTAATGACCGCAGCAGCAGTAGCCGTAGGACAAATAAGGCATACCATAGCCCCTTCAAAAACTTCCCGATACATCTCCTCCATCGGACAGCACACCAGCAAAGCCGCCACAACCAGACACGCCACCGTCTGAAACAGCAACAGCCAGCCATGCCACCCTTTCGGTTTCAAATCACGCACTTCTACCTTACAGAAGGTTAGCAGCAATTGGGCAAAAATCAAAGCCGGAGTCAGGAGAGCCACCAACCCGTTCAAACAAGGTTTCACCGGTGCAAACCAGGGAATTTTCGCAAAGAAGAAATATCCGGCCGTACCGGCAAGCATCGCCAAAGGCAATGTCCAATTCTTTATAAGACGAAGAAGCATACCTGTATCTACCAATTAATATTTGTGCGCAAAGTTACAGATATTATCAACAAATAGACTCATCGCAGAAAATAAAAGGGAAAAAAGAGAAGCATTGACACAGAACGTAGTATTTTTAATTCGTTAGACAGTCGTCGCCCTTTCGTTAGACCCAGGTCATCCGTTCGTTCAACCAAGGTCTAACGAACGGATGACCCGGGTCTAACGAATTATGCACAGCCAACCGCCAAACAGAAGCAAGTATAGAAAACATGTAAATTTTGCAAATGCAAAGACTAAATCTCCCTAAAAAGAAGCTGTTACGAATAAAACTTGAAAGCAAAGTGTGAGTTTTCTATAAAATTACATTACTTTTGCAGGGCGATAATAGACCTTTGCGCTATCTTTGCAACGATATTTTAATATGAAACGATACAGACAACATATCTTATATATAAGCCTTTGCCTGGGACTGCTCATTACGCCTTTTTGTTGCAGCAATATCGGGGCGAAGGATTTTGTTGTCGTCATCGACGCCGGACACGGCGGACACGACCCCGGCGCCATCGGCAGAATCTCCAAAGAAAAGAACATAAACCTGAATGTCGCACTCAAGCTCGGCAAGCAGATACAAAAGAACTGCCCGGACGTAAAAGTCGTATATACCCGTACGCGTGATGTCTTTATTCCCCTAAACCGACGCGCGGAAATAGCCAACGATGCCAAAGCGGATTTGTTCATCTCGATTCATACCAATGCGCTTGCCAATAACCGGACCGCCAAAGGCGCATCCACCTGGACGTTAGGTCTTGCAAAATCGGATGCCAACCTTGAAGTTGCCAAGCGGGAAAACTCGGTCATTCTTTACGAAAGCGACTATAAGACCCGCTATGCAGGATTTAATCCCAATTCCGCCGAGTCCTACATTATCTTCGAGTTCATGCAGGATAAATATATGTCGCAAAGCGTACATCTGGCATCACTTGTACAAAAGCATTTCCGCAACACCTGCCGCCGGGTAGACCGGGGCGTGCACCAGGCCGGTTTTCTGGTATTGAAAGCCAGTGCCATGCCCAGTATTCTGGTAGAGCTCGGCTTTATCTCCACACCCGAAGAAGAACGGTATCTAAACACGGACGCAGGCACCAATACTCTTGCCAACGGCATCTTCCGCGCTTTCCTCACTTATAAGCGCGAACAGGAAATCCGGTTGAACGGAAGCAGCCAGACCATTCTGCCGGAAGACCTGCCACAACCGGAAGAGAAAACGCCCGCTCCTGCCGATGCCTCACCCGAGACAGAGAAAAAAGCGACCGTCCAAAACAACAAACCGGCACCCCAGCCTTCGGAAAAAGCAACCGTTGCGCAGACAGAGGACAAAGTCCCTGTGTTCAAGATACAGATACTCACCTCTTCCCGTCCGCTGGCCAAGAACGACAAGCGGCTGAAAGGATTGAAAAATGTGGATTATTATAAGGAAGGCGGCCTGTACAAATACACCTATGGCGCATCTTCCGATTATAATAAGGTGTTACGCACCAAACGTTCAATTACGGCAAAATTCAAGGATGCTTTCATCATAGCCTTTAAGAACGGCAGGAAAGTAAACGTCAATGCTGCCATCAGAGAATTTAAAAACAAAAGAAATAAATAAAATACATCATGAAGTATATTACCAAAGAAGTCAGAATTGGAATCGCAGGCATAGCAGCGCTTTGCATATTAGTATATGGTATCAACTATCTGAAAGGCATTCACATGTTCAAGCCTTCCAGTTATTTCTATGTCAAGTTCCATAATGTCAACGGACTCACCAAATCAAGTCCGGTCTTTGCCGACGGTTTCCGCGTAGGTATCGTACGCGACCTGTATTACGATTATACCCAACCCGGAAAAGTGGTTGCCGAAATAGATGTCAACACCGACCTCCGCATTCCCAAAGGCAGTACGGCGGAGCTGGCCACAGAAATGTTAGGCGGCGTCAAGATGAATCTTCTTCTTGCCAACAATCCCCGCGAGAAGTATCAGGTCGGAGATACGATTCCCGGCACCCTCAACAACGGAATGATGGAGAAAGTGGCTACCATGATGCCGCAACTGGAAAAGATGCTGCCCAAACTGGATTCTATCCTCGGCTCTTTAAATACGGTATTGGCAGACCCCGCCATACCTGCCACCCTGCACAATGTGCAGAACCTGACCGCCAACCTGGCCGTAACCAGCGGGCAACTGCAAACATTGATGAATAAAGACATCCCGCAGCTCACAGGAAAGCTGAACACCATCGGAGATAACTTTGTTCTGATTTCCAACAACCTGAAAGAGATAGACTATGCAACAGCCATGCAAAGCATAGACTCAACGCTGGCCAACGTGAAGATGCTTACAGACAAATTAAACCGTAAGGACAATACAGTAGGATTGTTGCTGAACGACCCGTCGCTTTACAACAATCTGAATGCCACCACGGCAAACGCAGCGAGCTTGTTGGAAGACTTGAAATCGCATCCGAAACGCTACGTCCATTTCTCTTTGTTCGGCAAGAAAGATAAGTAGAATTTCCTCTTAAATAGATTTTGTCTAAATAAGAAGGCTCATTTGTTATTGGGAAAGAAACCCCTTGATAAGTCTACGTATAAAGGTAAAAAAGAGGTTTATACTCATGCCGTTTCCAATGGATGCAGCAGCTTGTGTATAGGCTATAATACACTACATTACAAGCTGTTACATAAAAGCAAGACTTCCGGCAAAGGCATAGGTTTCATACATCCCGATAAGTAGCTGAAAGTAAAGAGATTATTGTTTTCCTGAGAAATGCAAGAAAAGAGAGATTTGTTTTTTTCAAATAAGATTGCCAATTTTGCAAACGTAGAAGTTTTGCTTAATTAATAAATGTATTAGTAACCGTTATGAGTGGACAGGATCATGTCGGATTGTGGAACCGCTGTCTTGAAATCATCAGAGACAATGTTCCGGAACAGACATATAAAACTTGGTTTCTCCCCATCGTTCCCTTAAAATATGAGGATAAAACGCTCGTTGTACAAGTTCCCAGCCAGTTCTTTTACGAATTTCTGGAGGATAAATTTGTAGACTTGTTGCGTAAGACCCTTTATAAGGTAATCGGAGAGGGAACAAAGTTGATGTATAATGTTATGGTGGACAAAAGTTCACGGCCTGAAAAGACCGTCAACTACGAGTCGACCCACCGTACTATTATGCCACAAAAGCAAACGATAGATAAAGCTATTCCACAGATACCTGTTCCCGATTTGGATCCGCACCTGAATCCGGAATACAATTTCGACACGTTTATTGAAGGATATAGCAATAAACTCTCTCGTAGTGTTGCAGAAGCAGTGGCGCTCAATCCGGCTAAGACCATATTCAATCCGCTGTTTTTGTATGGAGCATCAGGCGTGGGAAAAACTCACCTTGCCAATGCCATCGGTACCAAAATCAAGGAATTATATCCGGAGAAACGTGTATTGTACGTATCTGCGCATTTATTCCAAGTACAATACACCGACTCTGTACGTAACAATACGACCAACGATTTCATCAACTTCTACCAGACTATTGACATATTGATTATTGACGATATTCAGGAATTTGCAGGCGTTACCAAAACGCAGAACACATTCTTCCATATCTTCAACCACCTGCATCAAAACGGCAAACAGCTTATTCTCACTTCAGACCGGGCTCCCGTACTGCTTCAAGGTATGGAAGAACGCTTGATTACACGTTTCAAATGGGGAATGGTGGCGGAACTGGAAAAGCCCACGGTAGAATTGCGCAAAAATATCCTGCGCAATAAGATACATCGTGACGGTTTACAATTCCCGCCGGAAGTAATTGATTATATAGCGGAGAATGTAGGTAACAGCGTGCGCGACCTGGAAGGCATTGTCATCTCCATCATGGCACATTCTACGATATACAACAAGGAAATCGACCTGGAGTTGGCGCAACGTATCGTACGCAAAGTCGTGAACTGCGAAAGCAAAGCCATAACCATTGACGACATTATCACTACCGTATGCAAACATTTTGGTTTGGAAAATGCCGCCATACATACAAAATCGCGTAAACGCGAAGTGGTGCAAGCCCGTCAGATAGCCATGTATTTAGCCAAAAAACATACAGATTTCTCTACAGCCAAGATAGGTACGCTAATCGGAAATAAAGACCATGCCACCGTACTGCATGCCTGCAAAACAATCAAGCAACTGAAAGAGGTGGACAAATCATTCCGCGCTGAAATCGAAGAAATTCAGACCGCCTTGAAAAAAGTATAAGGTACGGAATAAAAGTATAAGGTATGAGGTATAAAGTCATCATGCAAAAAACTGCATGGATACGCTTTATACCTCATACGTTATACTCAAATTAAAATCCCTGTTGTTTCATTACTTTCCAAAGGTTCTCGGACATAGCCTCGCTGTCTTTCTTTGTATAGCGTACATCCGTAAAGACCTGAGCCAATGTTTCTTTATTATTTTCTGCGATAAACTGTTTATTCTCAGGCAAAGACTCCTTATAGGCATATAGACGGTCGATATCCTCAGGAGTATAATCATGATAAGTTTCTTCATGGACAATGGCTTCCAAAGGCAGGCGGTCTACCTGTGCAGGAGTCTCTGCCGGCCAGCCTACGGTAACGGTAGTGATAGGGAAGACCAATTCGGGCAACTCCAATGCCTCAATAATCATTTGGGGGTTGTAGGTGGTAGTACCCAGATAGCAGATGCCCAAACCTTTTTCTTCGGCTGCCACACAGAATGTTTGCGCAACCAACAAAGCATCCACAGCTCCGGTAACAAACCATTCAAAATTGTTATATCCCGGTTCTGCCTTCCGCTGCTCGCACCATTTGCTAAAACGGCGCAAGTCGATGCAAAAAGTAAGGACTGCCGGCGCCGTCTTCACCATAGGCTGATTGAAATGCGCCGGTGCCAACCTGGCTTTCCGGTCAGCGTCACGGGTTACAATTACGCTATACACCTGCATGTTTCCAACCGTAGAAGCACGGAAAGAGGTTTCAAGCAAATCATTTAACAAATCAGAAGAAATATCTTTCTGCTGATACTTACGGATTGTTCTCCTTTGTTTTAGACTTTCCATTCTATCTTTTTTCTGCAAATATATGAAAAGAAACACAGAATATCATCCAATAGTTTAGAATATGTGCAGGCATGTTTTCTAAAAAGGACAAACTCTCCGAACAGCATTCTTTATAGAATTTTCTTTTTAGAAAACTTTTTGTTAATTTACAAAAAGCCATTTTATTATAAACCAACAAATTAACCGATTAAAACTGAAAACTAACAACCGGTTAATAAAAACATCAATTTTTATTTTGCCATAACAAAAAACATTCATAGATTTGCAGCCACATTTGTTAGCAATAAGTACAACTTCTACACTTTTACTTATTCATAATTAAATCTAAGAGTTATCGCATCGTGGAAAAGAAAGTTTATTCTTATGACGAAGCCTACGAAGAATCTTTACGATACTTCCAAGGCGACGAACTGGCTGCAAGGGTTTGGGTGAACAAATACGCAGTCAAAGATTCTTTCGGAAATATTTACGAAAAATCTCCGGAAGACATGCATTGGAGAATAGCCAATGAAGTAGCCCGCATCGAAGCCAAGTACCCCAACGCACTGACTTCCGAAGAACTCTTCGGCTTGTTGGACCACTTCAAATACATCGTTCCGCAAGGCAGCCCGATGACCGGAATCGGAAACAACTACCAGGTAGCTTCCCTTTCCAACTGTTTTGTGATAGGTGTGGATGGCGAGGCCGACTCATACGGTGCAATCTTCAAGATTGATGAAGAGCAGGTACAACTGATGAAACGCCGCGGCGGTGTAGGACACGACTTGTCACACATCCGCCCGAAAGGTTCGCCGGTAAAAAATTCCGCCCTGACATCAACCGGACTGGTTCCCTTCATGGAACGCTACTCCAACTCCACCCGTGAAGTAGCCCAAGACGGCCGCCGGGGTGCGCTGATGTTAAGCGTATCCATCAAGCATCCGGATTCGGAAGCCTTTATAGATGCAAAAATGACAGAAGGTAAAGTTACGGGGGCCAATGTATCCGTCAAGCTGACCGACGCATTTATGCAGGCAGCCATCGACGGCAAGCCATTCGTACAGCAATATCCCATTGACGCGGACGAACCTCTGTTCAAGAAAGAAATCAGCGCCACCGATTTGTGGAAAAAAATCGTACACAACGCATGGAAGTCCGCCGAGCCCGGCGTACTCTTCTGGGACACCATATTAAGAGAGTCCGTACCCGATTGCTACGCGGATCTGGGTTACCGTACCGTGTCCACCAACCCCTGCGGTGAAATTCCCTTGTGTCCCTACGACTCCTGCCGTTTGCTGGCCATTAACCTATATTCATATGTAGTCAATCCGTTCAACCCGGATGCCTACTTCGATTTCGATTTGTTCAAGAAGCACGTAGCACTCGCCCAGCGCATCATGGACGACATCATCGACCTGGAACTTGAGAAGATAGAACGTATCATGGCCAAAATTGACTCCGATCCGGAAAACGAAGATGTAAAGCATACCGAAAGCGTTTTGTGGCAGAAAATCTACAAAAAGAGCGGACAAGGCCGCCGCACCGGCGTAGGCATCACTGCCGAAGGCGACATGCTTGCAGCATTGGGACTGCGTTACGGCACTGAAGAGGCTACCGAATTTGCAGAGAAAGTACACCAGACCGTAGCACTGAGCGCATACCGCTCTTCTGTGGAAATGGCTAAAGAACGCGGCGCTTTCGAAGTATACGACAGCGAACGCGAAAAGAACAACCCGTTCATCAACCGCCTGCGCGAAGCAGACCCGGAGCTATACGAGGAAATGAAGAAATACGGCCGCCGCAACATTGCCTGTCTCACCATCGCACCGACAGGCACGACAAGCCTGATGACGCAAACCACTTCCGGCATCGAACCCGTATTCCTGCCGGTATACAAGCGACGTCGCAAAGTCAATCCGAATGACGCCAACGTACATGTGGATTTCGTGGATGAAACCGGAGACGCATTCGAGGAATACATCGTATTCCATCCCAAGTTCGTCACCTGGATGCAAGCGCAAGGATACGATCCTGCCAAGCACTACACCCAGGACGAGGTAGATGCGCTGGTACAGAAGTCACCTTATTATAAAGCAACTTCCAATGATGTGGACTGGCTGATGAAAGTAAAGATGCAGGGACGTATCCAGAAATGGGTAGACCACTCCATCAGCGTTACCATCAACCTGCCGAACGATGTAGACGAGGAACTGGTGAACCGTCTCTATGTAGAAGCGTGGAAATCGGGATGCAAAGGCTGTACGGTATACCGCGACGGCTCACGTTCGGGCGTGCTTATCTCCACCAAAAAAGACAAAAAAGAGGAGCTGCCCCCGTGCAAACCGCCTACGGTTGTCGAAACCCGCCCGAAAGTGCTTGAAGCAGACGTTGTACGTTTCCAGAACAATAAGGAGAAATGGGTGGCATTCGTCGGTTTGCTCGACGGATATCCTTATGAAATATTTACCGGTCTTCAGGACGATGATGAAGGAATCATCCTTCCGAAGAACGTTTCAACAGGACACATCATCAAGAACGTTGACGAAAACGGCAACAAGCGTTACGACTTCCAGTTCGAGAACAAGCGCGGCTACAAGGTAACCATCGAGGGACTGTCCGAGAAGTTCAACAAAGAATACTGGAACTATGCCAAACTCATCTCCGGCGTACTGCGTTACCGCATGCCTATCGAGCAGGTAATGAAGCTGGTAAGCTCACTGCAACTGGACAGCGAGAATATCAATACCTGGAAAAACGGCGTGGAACGTGCCTTGAAAAAATACGTTACGGACGGCACCGCAGCCAAAGGTCAGAAATGCCCGAATTGCGGCAACGAGACACTGGTTTATCAGGAAGGCTGCCTTATCTGCACCACCTGCGGTACATCCCGTTGCGGATAAGATTCAGGCAAGCACAAACGTTTGCATAGGAATTTAAATGAGATAGCCGGCAATAGCTGCATGATTATGAGGAATATTTTCTATACTTGCATAATCATTGCAGCTATTGTTGTTTCTAAATCTAATATATATGATTTTATTATTCAATATCGAGTACAGAACCAATTGGGGTGAAGAAGTCAGAGTTTCAGGCTCCATCCCCGAACTCGGAAACGAACATCCCGACAAAGCTTTGCCGCTACAGACCATAGACGGTATCCACTGGACTGCGGAAGTAAACATTGCAATGCCGGAAGACGGACTTGTCCGATACAGCTACCATATCTTCCGCGACGGCCGGCATACACGTGCAGAGTGGAACAGCCTGCCCCGTACGCTTTACCTTTCCGGAACTTCCAAGAAAACGTACCGGATACAGGATTGCTGGAAAAACCTGCCGGAGCAGCAGTATTTCTATACTTCCGCCTTTACGGAATCTCTTCTGGCACACCGCGAACGCAACGTCGCACCCAAAGGACACAAGAAAGGGCTGCTGATAAAGGCATACGCGCCCTGCATAGACAGTGACCATTGCCTGGGCATCTGTGGAAACCAGCCTATATTCGGAGAGTGGAACCCGGACAAAGCCGTACTTATGAGTGATGCCAACTTCCCGGAGTGGCAGATAGAGGTGGATGCCACCAAAATCAGCTTCCCGCTGGAATATAAATTCATTCTATATAACAAGAAAGAACGCCGTGCCGTTTGCTGGGAAAACAATCCGAACCGATATATGGCAGACCCGCAAACAGGCGCCAACGAAACCCTTGCTGTCGGCGACCGCTACGTATATTTCAGCCTTCCCGCCTGGAAGGGCGCAGGTGTTGCCGTGCCCGTATTCTCACTCCGCTCCGAAAAGAGCTTTGGTGTAGGCGACTTCGGCGACTTGAAGCGTATGATTGACTGGGCGGTAAGCACCAAACAGAAAGCCGTACAGATTCTGCCCATCAACGACACCACCATGACACATACATGGACGGACTCTTATCCTTACAACAGCATCTCCATCTATGCTTTCCATCCGATGTACACCGACTTGAAGCAACTGGGAACATTGAAGGATAAAAAAGCCATGGCAGACTTCAACAAACGGCAGAAAGAGCTGAATGCCCTGCCTGCCGTCGATTACGAAGCCGTCAACAAAACCAAGTGGGAATATTTTCATCTTATCTTCAAGCAAGAAGGAGAAAAAGTATTGGATTCGGCAGCTTTCCACGATTTTTTTGAATCAAACAAAGAGTGGCTGCAACCGTACGCCGTTTTCAGTTACCTGCGCGATGCTTATAAAACGCCCAACTTCCGCGAGTGGCCTAAATACAGCAGCTACGATGCCGCAGAGATTGAGAAGCTCTGCCAACCGGAATCAGCCGATTACCCGCATATAGCCATTTACTTTTATATCCAGTTCAACCTGCATCTGCAACTGCTTGCCGCTACCGAACATGCACGTGCCAATGGTGTTGTGCTGAAAGGTGACATCCCCATCGGCATCAGCCGCAACAGCGTAGAAGCATGGACAGAACCCCACTATTTCAACCTGAACGGACAAGCCGGCGCACCGCCCGATGATTTCTCCGTAAACGGACAGAACTGGGGTTTCCCCACCTACAACTGGGATGTCATGGAAAAGGACGGCTATGCGTGGTGGATGAAGCGTTTCCGCAAAATGGCGGAATACTTCGATGCCTACCGCATTGACCATATCCTCGGTTTCTTCCGAATCTGGGAAATTCCGATGCACGCCGTGCACGGTCTGCTGGGTCAGTTCGTGCCCGCCCTGCCCATGACGCGTGAGGAGATAGAGAGTTACGGTCTCTCTTTCCGCGATGAGTTCCTGAAACCTTACATACACGAGTATTTCCTCGGACAGATGTTCGGCCCGCATACCGATTACGTAAAGCAGACGTTCATCGAACCGACAGATACGTGGGAAATTTACCGGATGCGTCCCGAATTCGATACCCAGCGCAAGGTAGAGGCCTACTTTGCCGGCAAAACGGATGAGGACAGCATCTGGATACGCGACGGCCTGTATGCGCTTATCAGCGACGTGCTGTTTGTGCCCGACCGCAATGACCCGTACAAATACCACCCGCGTATCGGTGTGCAGCACGACTATATCTACCGTTCCCTGAACGATTGGGAAAAGGCTGCCTTCAACCGTCTGTACGACCAGTACTACTACCACCGCCACAACGAATTCTGGCGTGAGCAGGCTATGAACAAACTGCCGCAACTGACGCAATCCACCCGGATGCTGGTATGCGGTGAGGACTTGGGCATGATTCCCGGTTGCGTGGCATGGGTAATGAACGATTTACGCATCCTGTCCCTGGAAATACAACGCATGCCCAAAGACCCGACACAGGAGTTCGGACATCCGGACTGGTATCCGTATCGCTCTGTCTGCACCATATCCACACACGATATGTCCACCTTGCGCGGCTGGTGGGAAGAAGACTTCCAGCAAACACAACGTTACTACAACACGATGCTCGGACATTACGGTGCCGCTCCTGCCGTTGCCACGCCCGAACTTTGCGAAGAGGTTGTACGCAAGCACCTGCAAAGCAATTCCATACTTGCCATCCTCTCCCTACAGGACTGGATGTCGATGGACGGCAAATGGCGCAACCCCAATGCGCAGGAAGAACGCATCAATGTACCCGCCAATCCGCGCCACTACTGGCGCTGGCGTATGCACCTGACGCTGGAACAACTGATGAAAGCCGAAAGTCTGAACGAAAAGATAAAAGAACTTATCGCACAAACGGGACGATAAACAGCATATTGACTGATAATGAGTAAAAAAGCGGTGGAGACCTTTTAATAGTTTTCCACCGCTTTTTTACTCATTGCATCTCCTTACATACAATTTTCTGCTATACCCCTGCTTAATAGACAGACCTATGATACCCAACGACTGACCAAATCATGCAAAAACCTCCCCACGTTTCACAACGCGGGGAAGGCAAACAAACAAAAAAACCGTATACTCTCCGAATGCAGAACGCTTCCGTAATCCGGAAAGCAACAGTTGCATTATCTCCTCTTGCGAAAGAGACAAGTTCCATGAATGTGCGTCAAAACTAAAATCCGTGCCTAAAAGAAATCGTCAAATGTATTTTGACACACTCTCTATCAATATCTGGTACCGTTAATAGTCAGCGAAGGATGGGCATCCGTGAAACGCACTCCGCCCAACAAGCCCATATATTCTGTCTTATCAAGCGGCTTCCCGTTAAAGGTCGAGCCCTGAATATATCCGAACGGCATATCGATAACCAGCGACTGCCCCGCTACACCGTGCAATGTACCTACACAAATACTACTTTTACGGTGTTCCTCACCGGCATTGGTATTAGCCGGAGCTTCCACCTTGGTGTCGATAATGAAATTTCCGCTTACCTCATTCGCTGCCGCCACAGAACCGATATATCCTAAAATACCGCCACATTGACCATATTCCTGATTCTCTGTATCCACCTTTACGACCGAACCTTTCACGGTACAGTTTCTGATACTGATTCCATTTTCTGCCTGGAAACCGGCTATGCCACCCACCTTATTGATGCCTTGCACGGTACTGTTTTCGAGTGTACAGTTTTCTACCACGTTCGTACCATAGGCACAGCCGATGAATCCACCGGCATAAGCATTGTTTTTGCCGTCGTCAACAGCCGTAATGTTCGCATTCTTCAGAGTCAGGTTTCTGACTGTCACACTAATGGCATTAGGTAACAAACCTGCATATTGCTTGTTCGATAAAGTATAATTGGCAATGGTATGATTATTTCCGTTGAAAGTGCAATTACTTATACTTTTAAACGAAGTGTTCAATGTTATATTATGGCTGCCCATATCCAAATCGCGTACAAGCACCACCTCTACACCTTTTCCATTGGCTCCGTCCTGAATAAAGCCGGCCAGCACATCCGGATCGCCTATATAAATCTTACCGTCATCGGCAACCGTTCCTACGGAAGCATAACTATGTCCGCTCCATTTATTGCTTGGCAACACTGTTGCACCTGCCGCACATCCGTCCAAATTTACCGAACCGTCGGCAAGCACTTCGTTACGCCATGCATTGGTATTGAAATCTACTACATGCGGCAAACGCGGAGCCTGAGTTTCACGGAATTTCGTATGATTCTTCAGTATCAATTTATTATAATAGGGAGAACGCATGCTGACACCGTACTGATAATTCGTCTCTGTTTGTGGTGCATTGTCACTCACTACATCACAGTTGTCCAATGTAATCGTATTGTTACGTACATACTTCACCGATGCCCCATCATTACTATTGTAGCCATTCAGCACAACCGTAGCAAACACTTCCGTAGGACCGGAGAAACAGTTACGCCCTATCAACTTGGAATTCTTCACGTTAAAAGTTGAACCGGCTTTTGCAGTAGACCAGATATTGAAAGCTGCACGCCCGTCGAGAACGGAGTCATCCACATCGACATTCAGCGATACATTATGCAGTGTGTTGATAACATAATATACTCCTTCGAAAACACAACGGTTTACAGTCAGGTTTGTCACAGCCGTCCCGTCATACGCTTTAGCACTATTATACCCTACGGTAATCGCCCTCGACCAGGCAGATTTGGTAAAGTCATTTTTTTTCTCATCCGTATAAGTATAATCCTGCGACTTATCCACATTCACTTTCGTTGCTCCAAAACCGATATAAGTATCTTCCAACAAGGCTGTAATCGTATTCTCATGACCTCCGTTCTGAATATTGAAACCGGACTGGTTGGACTTGCCGGAAGTCAACAACAGAGAACCGTTGCGGATAGTGACTTTCTGACCGGTTCCTACTACCTTCACCAATGACTGTTCATTGGTAGAAGATACTGTCAGGTCATCGAATACCACGTTGGCAGCTCCGTCTATTATCTCGATAGGAGATACGGCAGCCTGGTCTACATGCATTTTTAAATGAGCAATCGTGGCGTTAGCAGCAATCTTCATCGGCTTTCCTACGGTTGCCGAAGCATTGGCAGATGCCTTGGAAGCATCAAACGAAGCCTCACGCTCAATCAAAATACTGGTATAACCCGATACATTATCGGCTATCAGGTTGTCATAACTTTGCTGATTATCAAGACAGCGGATGATAGTCCCGCTCCAACCTGTATCCTTCGATACAGAAGTAGTTATCTTTCCATAGAGTTTAACATTGCCTTTCTTCAGCGTCAGTGTTCCGATAGTAACACTGCTTTCCACAATCAGCGTATTATCCGCTGTAGTAGCCTCAACAGCCGTATAAGACTGTCCGTTCAACGTTACGGTAGACTCCGAAGCGTCAATGATTATCTTGCTGGCGGAAGGGGCGGTTATATTCAGTTCCTTAGGAGCATTTTTACTCTCCTCACCGGTTTCCTTCGTATAATTAATGGTTATATCCTGACTCGTTTCAGGCAATGTTATGGATACCGCAACATCCCCACTCTCATATTTGGGCAGTGAAATAGTGGCTGCTTCCTTCGGCGCTTCCGTTACAACCACATTAGTATTGGTTTTCAAGGCTTCAGCCACTTCGCTTACGGATGCTACCTCTATTACTGTTTCACTTAAAGCAGGAGAAGAGAATGCAGGAGCTACCGTTACGTTTACCTTACTGTCAACCGTCAGTAAATTACCCGTTACATTCGTCTTGTAGTTACGCTGAACAGGTATGTTATTCAGGTCTTTCGTGGTAATCTGTCCACCGGCAGCGTTGTATACGGCAAGCGTCATATTTACCAAATGTTGTCCGCCCGCTGTATTCGGTGCAAAGAGATAGTCCACAGTCAGGTTACCGTTGGCATCCACCACATCCGAAGCAGCTTTGTAAGCTACAGCCGTCGGTTCACCAAGCAAGTTACCCGTGGCTGCATTAAAACCGGTATAAAGGTTCTTGAATGACAAGCCCGCCGTTACCGGAACAAATGCTTCTTTTTGATTGTCAGGAATAGAAGCCAAATCTTCCGTTTTGATGTTCAACTGTCCGAACGGACGGGTCAGCTCCACACTTTCAGAAAAAGCATTAGTCACCAACTTCTCCAGACTGGCAAAGAAAGCATCCCGCGTATCGTCCTTGCTGCTTCCGTTATAATCCCCTTTCATGGAAATGTTACGAAGGTCGGCAGTGTTGTAATGCAAATCGGTCTTTATGGCTTCATCTTCCACTGACTCAACGTGGTCTGCCCAGAACACGAACTTATAAGTCTGCGAAGTAACCAGGCGGACATCAAAGCCGGCCGTCAGACCATCCGGTTGAATCGTACCTATCTGCCGGCTATAAAGTTCGTCGTTCAGGTAGATTTCCATGATACAACGATTCACCGATGTACCGTCACCCGCCGTTGCAGCACGGGTTACAGCATCGTTCCCGTTCCCAGGCAACTGTACACTGAAAGAGGCGGCTACTTCGCCGTTTCTTCCGCCATTCGCCAGCTCGTCACTCTGACAGGCTGCGAATACAAGCAGGATAATACCTGCCATTAATAAAAAACACTTTTTCATGCTATTCTCATTTAGATGTTTCATTGCTTATTGTCCTGACACTACCTGATAGTTATACTGATTTCCATTTGCGGTTATGTTAACATCCTGAAATTTATAACCGCTTTCCAAAGGAGCGGACTTATCACTAAAGTAGCCACCGGTAGTTTTTACGGTTCCGCTTGCTACATAAATATTCTTTCCTGTCGGGCTATAAAAGTAACCACCGGAAATCGAAGTATTGCCGCCTCCGTTATACAAGGCATAATATGTCCCCTCACAATACACCGAACCACCCGAAATATTTACTTGAGCGCCACCGATAGACTGTATAGCCTCTATATCACCGCCGCTTACGGTAAGCTTGGCAGCAGAACCTGCCGCCATTAACGCATATCCCGTTTTTATGCCGCCACATTTTACAGTACCGCCTGTAATTGTCATATCTGCATTGCCGGTATTCATCAGTGTAAATCCGGGAGCATCAAAGACTCCGGAATTGACAGTGCATTTTCCCTGATTATAAACAGCCACTCCGTTGGCATCCGTAGCTGATGTAGCAGTAAAATTGCCGCCTTCAATAATCAATTCGGCTCCGGTTTCATTCATAAGCAGGTAATCGGTAGCTTTCATGGCACCTGCACCTTTTACTGTAAGTTTACTCTTATTATTGACTTGTTGTTTTCCTACAATGAGTACGGCATTCTTTTCCAATGTCAGCACCGTTTCCGCAGTAATATTTATTTCCTGACTTGATTCATTGTTCTTTGTCAGGTCTACATAGCGATAAATGGAAATATCTCCCCCGGTTCTGAGCAGGTTTGCCACACGCTTCACCTCTATCCAACGGTCCATAATCTCACCGTCAATCACTAATTTAGTGGAGTAAGAGATATTATTTCCATTAAGATTGTAGTCACCTGCCCACCAGCCTATATAATTATTGGTACGGTCACAAGTTACGGCATTTTCAAGCTGTTTATCCACTCGATTGTTCTTCAAAACAACACTATACTTATTGTATGATTCGTCTTTCTTAGAAGTGTTTATCACATTTCCGATAAATGCATGGCAATAGGTCTGCTCCATATCGGCAACCTTATCCGTAACCTCGTCAGGAGAAGTATATATATAATTTATGGCAATATTGCTTACACTATTATTTTCAATGAGCGTATTCCGTTCGTAAGATTGCAAATAACCGATAAAACCTCCCATCATATAGGCTTCATCCATACTTGAAAGTTTATCAAGTGTTATATCCGATGCAGAACAGCCGCGGATAATCAGGTCTTGACTGCTGTTGTTTACATAACCAGCCAGTCCGCCGGCCTTTTGCTCACTATATATCTTGGCATTCTTCACATGGCAGTTTTCCACCAATCCGGCATCCAATCGTCCTATTAATGCTGCACCACGAAAACATGTTACTGTTGCCCCATCAATAGTAAGATCTTTCACCGTACCGTTGAGTACATAAAACAGACCGCCATAATAATATCCTTTGGTATTCGTTTTATTCGTAACATTGTCAACATAAAGATTGCAGATAGTATGGTTGCCACCGTCAAACTCTTCAAGATTGGTTTCTCCGGTTTTAAGCGCATTGTATTCTGCATTTATCGGTTCCCAAAGATTTTCACTGCTGCCGTTGAGGTCTATATCGGCAGTTAATACAATCCTCCGGCACTTCTTTTGGGTTACCAAAGCACCGGCCGCCTTAAGCTGTGCAGCAGTGGAGACGCTGTAAACAGCAACATAACCGCCATTGTCTGCAAAACTGATATTGTTTACCGTTCCATAAATTTCCACATTGCCTTTCTTAACGGTCAAAGCAGCAACTGTAACATCTTTCCCCACAATCAACGTATTATCCGCAGTAGTAGCCTCAACAGCCGTATAAGACTGTCCGTTCAACGTTACGGTAGACTCCG
>OGWR01000707.1_pt1 | contig 29361 bp, 20 predicted proteins | sample 1576061 | NCBI WGS metagenome assembly OGWR01 (sample SAMEA3541511, study PRJEB24748) | human gut metagenome | biome: human gut; feature: human-associated habitat; material: faeces | place: China | collected 2012 | reverse complement strand
TATTGAATACAATCCTGCGATAACCGAGCGCGTTGACTATTCGCAAAATTCTTCCAACCGAGTCAATTCTATTTCTTATAGCGGCTACTGGAATTTTATTCTCAACGACAAAAACACCATAAACTTTTCTCCGAGGTATGCTTATTCGCATACAAATACGGGAAGTCTGCATACTGAGGTTGGATCCGACGAATTTTATAATGCCGCAAGAGACAACTCTCACCAATTCAGTGGTAACTTGACATACACCCATTCTTTTGGTAAATGGGGTTCTCTTAACGCCATGTTCCAGACTATCATCACCTCTAACAGCACAAGTTATTATGGTACGGCCAATACAATCGACAACGCCCGGACATACCGTGTCGGTCCCGGTGTGCAGTATAGCCTGTCAATAGGCAAAGTATATGGTATGGTAGGATTCGGTTACCATTGGGACAGACAGAAATATCTTGATTACAAAGATGATTCCGCTGCCCCGTGGATTGATTTCTCCCTACAATATGCGCCGAATGACCGCCATTCAATCCGCGGCGAATTTCATCACATGAAGTCAATCCCATCGTCAAGTTATCGTTCTGCTGCCATAATTCAGAGCAACCCGCTCATGAGTTATACGGGCAATCCCAACCTGGTTTCCTATGGCAGTTACGATGCAGGTGTGAATTATTCCTTCATACCGAGCAATAAATTCAGCATTTCTGCCTTTGCTTCTACATGGATAGTCGATAATCGGTATGTCTATGATTATGCACCTTCAGAAACAGGCATCCTGCGGACAATCCGACAACCGGGTGGTGGATACTCACAATGGACTTATGGTGCATACGCGAGTCTACGCCTTTTTGATGGCAAGCTCCAGTTGACGGCACAACTTACTGGAACATCAGTGCATAATGGCGAGCCGTATAATCTTGACAAAACGAATATCAACTATGCTTTTCAGGCCACCTACTATCTCGGTAACTGGAATTTTTCAGGACTGTATTACTCTCCGCAAGGCTTCCCTGATGGATGTATGGTTGGAACCTGGATGAAAACGAAATCATATTATCGCGTTGCCGCCGGATGGTCTAATTCCTCATGGAACCTGCAACTGCAATTTGCCAACTTTGCCCGCTGGAATTGGAGAAGTAACAAAAGCGTAATGCACAGCCGTTATTACGATAGAATCGAACAGACCTACTCTATCAACGACCACGCTTTGGCTCGCTTATCAGTAACATATACCTTCGGATTTGGTAAAAAGATTCAGCAGGGCGATGAGGCTTCTCAGCAATCGGGGGTTAATTCTGGAATCTTGAAATAACGAAACAGCAAATCATACAATACAGAGGGGTTGTCTTATCAAGTTGCGGCACCGCCGCCGCGCTTTCGTAAATAGAGCCTGAGTACATGCTGTCCGAAAAAACAGATGTCATATTACTCAGTTTCATAAATATATCTTGACAAACGATACTCATCATTAACCAAGCATTTTACTGGCCCTCGGCAATCTTAGCCGGGGGCTATTGATGAATTGGAAATTCCAATAAAACTACAATATGTTTAACCCAATCAACAACAGACATGAACAAAGTTCTTATCGTTGATGCCTCCGATTCGGACCGTCGGCTTATGTCGGGCTTGCTCACACGAGCCGGATACGAGCCGATTGATGTTGGGAGTATGGAGGCTGCAAAAGAGGAAGTGGCAAAACTTCCGCCCGGCGCGGTTATTGTGGCAGACCATAAACTGCCCGATGGTTCCGCAAAAGAGTTAGCAATCTGGCAAAAGGAAGAGGGATTTTCTTTTCCGGTTTGTGCCATAGTAAACAATCTGAACGGTGCCGATTTGCTTGAAGTGTTGAGCGATGGCGGCGCAGTCAACGTAATCCAAAGAGCAGCGATTGACAAGCAGCTTGTGGAAACAGTCTGCAAGTATGCTAAGCCGGAGAACATCGTGCTTCAACTCGGTAACTCACTTATCCCTCGTCAGAGCAAAGCCTTCCGCGAGATTGAGCAGTCTATCGAGAGGGTGGCCGCTACCAACGCCAACTGCATAATATTCGGCGAGAGCGGAATGGGTAAGGAGCAGATTGCACGGCAAATCTATCTCCAAAGTTCCAGAACGCAGAAGCCGATGATTGTCTTAGAAGCCGGCGGTGCAGCTCTTGTCGGCAGACACGATCCGGAATCCGACCGTAGCGAGATGTATAACCGCATCGAGGGTTACTTTCAAGAGGCAAAGGGAGGTACGCTGGTGATTAAGAATATCCAGTTGCTTACCTTCGAGAAACAGTCCGTGCTTCTGCACATTCTGGAGCAGGAACACCCGGATGTTCGTATCATCTGCACCGCCAATTCGTCTTTATTGAAGATGGTTGCCGATGAAACTTTCCGTGATAACCTTTTCTTCATTCTTCGGCAGACAAGTATCGCGGTTCCACCGCTGAGAGAAACAACCGAGGATATATCCGACATAGCCGATTATCTTCTGAGAAAATACGCGCAGAAAAAACAGCGCCCGAAAAAGCGGCTCGATGCGTCTGCAATAAAGGCGTTAAAGCTGCATCCGTGGCCCGGCAATATCCGAGAGTTGAAGGACACCGTTCTTTTCGCCGCCTTCCATGCCACAGGCGACACGATAGGTGCCGACGATCTGAAATTTGATAGTGCAATTCCTTCCACAGCAGAAGATTTGGCTCACCGCAACCCCCAAGCTGACAAGGAGCGTATCTTGAAGGCTTATAATCGCGCCGGAACATGGAGAGGAGCCGCAAAACTTCTCTGCATATCCGAAAGAGCCTTGTTGGATCTCCGTAAAAAGCACGGAATCAACTCCGAGGGCGCGACTGAGGGTTGACAACCTCGAAAAAAATGCGTAACTTTGCAACGCAAAATCGCAAAGAATAGCGATTGGAGAGCCAATCGCCTAACAATATAGGATAACATAACTTCCGCATAAGTTCTATTGAGAATCTGCAAATTTCATTAATGACGAGCTTGGCGTGATGCTTATGCTATGCTTAAAGCATAGCGTATAGTATTCAAGCTATCGTCATAGGCTTTGCAGAGCCTTCAATAGTTAGCGTAGATATTATACGCTATTTTTTTGACCTTTTCTAATGCTATTTCACCCCTGAAAACACGAAGAATCTTCGAGCAGGGTTTAATATCCTTCCTCCCAACGAAATTAACAGCGCAGATTTATCTGTTTTGATATAAGTCACTTACAAATTTAACGTGAGTTAAATAGCCCTTTCTGAAAACCATTCGGTTATATTATCAAACGAGGAACGAACCTCGATAAGTCTAACAAATAACACATTACCCGAATGGAGATGACAACACCCCCAAACCCGTCGGGCTTCAACAGGAAGCCAACCAACAAGACAAACAGAAAGTACCGGAGCAAAAAGTCTGCTGGGAAGAACAAGGCTGAATTATCCCACAGCCGTATCACTCCCGAAATTGCGACATATATCGTCGCAGGCAGACTTCTTTTCGGAGCCATGCAGATTCTGGACTACCTTACCGGCAGCAACCACAAGTCGCAGCCACTCCGCACCGCAGAGTGAGCCTATGGAAAAGGCTGCAAGTGAAGCTGATTTCCGCACCGCAGTGATGGCGCATCTTGCGCTCATCGAAGAACGGGCCAGAAGCCCCGGCGGTAACCACAGACGGAGCAAACTCTATTATCGCGGTGAACCTATAATTCTTCTTACAGACCTCGTTACCGGGCTTGATGTCAGCGAGAAAACAATAAAGAGATACCGCGACGCAGGGAAACTGACCGTCTATGAAAGCAAAGAAGGCAATATCAAATTTGTTCTGCAAAGCGATTTCGACGCTTTTCTTGACAACTACTTCATTAGTTCCTCAAATCCCGAATATGGAACAGTGAAGAAAAAACAAACCGGCGACAATGCCGTATCATAATCACCACTAAATCATAATTCATTATGGAACAGACTCCTGAAAAGGACGAGGTGCTGATTGCCCGCAACAACGAAACAGGGCAGATCGGCGCAGTAGTCGGGCAGAACCCCGACGGAACACCCCAGATGGCGGATGTCAAATCGACACCGCTCAGCGAAATGGTAAAGTTCAACAAGGGACAGAACCCGCTTGAAGCGTTCATCGCCAACTTCATGCGTCAGGCGAAGAACCCTACCACCTTCGGCATCTTCAAGATGTCTGCCGAAGATTACGACGCACTTGCCGAGCCTATGGCGGAAATGCTCAACGACCCCGAAACCAACAAGGCGATGCTGGAAAAATACCGCGTTGAGGCGAAAGCCGCGAAAGTACCGCCCATCGACCCGGAAAAGATAGACTGGCCGGCAATAGAAAAAGACTGGGGCATCAAGCGCGAGGACCTTGAAAAGTCGGGCGCGCTCCAGCAGATGATCTACAACCACAAGTCGCCGCAACTCTTTACAGTCAGGAACAACACCGACGGCAGCGGCGACGATATGAAGGCACGCCTGTCGTTCCGCACCAACGACGACGGCACATTCTCACTCATTCCTCACTTCGTGAAGGAGAAACCGCAGCTCGACCAGCCTTTCAGGGGCTACACCTTCACCGAGGAAGACAAAGAGGCACTTGCCAGAACCGGCAACCTCGGCAAAGTCGTGGAACTTGCCGACCCCAAGACGGGAGAGTTGCAGAAATGCCTCGTGAGCGTCGATAAGCTCACAAACGAGATAGAGTGCGTGACCGTAAAAGAGGCGTTCATCAAGCCAAAAGTCGCCAACATAGACCTGTCGATTGGCGACATAAACTATCTCAAGACGGGCGCGCTCATTCCCAAACAATACGTCGAGCTACCCAACGGGCAGAAATTCTATGCCGACCTCCAGTACAACGCCTCGAAACGCGATGTCGCCTTCGTCAATTCAAATCTTTATAAGGAGCTGAACGAGCAGCTTCAGCCGGAACGCGCCCTGCGTGACAACTGGCACGACGAGAACGGCAACCCCAAACGCCTCCACAAATGGTTTGACATACCTCTGGACAAGGCAAAGCAGGATGCCTATCTCGCAGGGGAGAAGGTATATGTCGGCGAGCTTAAAGACTCACGCGGAAACACCTTTTCAGCCTATCTCCAGTATGACCCCAAGGAGCGCAAGCCCGAAACCACGCGCGTTTATCCCGACCGCGACAAGGTTGTCGGCATAGCCGAGGAAAGCAAGACGCAGGTAGCCGTCAACAACGAGGGCAAAACCAACGAGGCGACAAAGAACGTGCAGGAACCACTCCAGCGGGGCCAGACCGCGCCAAAAGACGAGGCGCAGCAGAAACAGCAGCGTAAGCCCAAAGGTCCGAAGCCTTGACCCCGCCTCGCCACTACACATAAATTGTAATCCACAGTCAAAAGACGACTGCGATTTGCTGACATGATTGCCGGAATTTAGCTGCAATTCCAACCACTGAATCCGCAACCATCCAGAAACTATCCCGAAACCGGCAGTCTGTCGTCACAGATACAAGCAACTCCAAGACACGGGGAGGTGCGCGCCCTTCCCGTGTCTTTCAAAAAAACAAAACCAACGAGGCGACAAAGAACGTGCAGGAACCACTCCAGCGGGGCCAGACCGCGCCAAAAGACGAGGCGCAGCAGAAACAGCAGCGTAAGCCCAAAGGTCCGAAGCCTTGACCCCGCCTCGCCACTACACATAAATTGTAATCCACAGTCAAAAGACGACTGCGATTTGCTGACATGATTGCCGGAATTTAGCTGCAATTCCAACCACTGAATCCGCAACCATCCAGAAACTATCCCGAAACCGGCAGTCTGTCGTCACAGATACAAGCAACTCCAAGACACGGGGAGGTGCGCGCCCTTCCCGTGTCTTTCAAAAAAACATCACCCACTAAACCCACATTAGATTATGACACTTATTATCTGCGAGAAATATCGCATAGCGAGAGCCGTCGCCAGATCGCTCAAGGCGACAACAAGACTTCACCACGGAGTCTTCACAAACAAGGAGATAACCGTAGCTTTCGTAAGAAAGGATTTCATAACCCTGACGCCGCTGTCGGAGATGGCCGAAGGCAGAGTGCCTTTCGTCCCTGCCAAGTATAAGATGCAGGTGACGAACAAGACTACAGACCGCCGTCTGCGCCGCCTGTTCCACACGGCAAAAGAGGTCGTTTTTGCCTCAGGCGAGGGCGCGGAGGCGCAGGCACGCTTCTTCAACCTCTGCCGCCATTTCCGCGTGGGACAGCCCACAAGCCGTATGTGGCTGACCCGGCTTGACCACGAGGCAATAAAGCCCATATTCGCAAAACGTGAGAAAGGGCGCGTGCTTCACAATCTCGCCCAGTGCGGTCTTGTCGCCAACGGCATGGAGATGTTGTTCGGCTATAATTTCAACCGTGTTCTTGACCGCTGGTATTACGAGGGCAAATCCCTCACACGACAGGAGGCGGTTGCAATTTCCTTTCTCGGCGGGATAGACAAGGAGCATGAACGGACTGTCAACCACCGCCCGCAATACTACATCACCATAGAGGCGGCAGGGCTGAGCCTCGCATCGGACCAGGCATGGGAAAACACCGACGAGTGCGCCGCCATACTCGAAGCCATCAAGACCGGCACCACGGTTAAGGCGCGTATGACCGTAAATGAAACGACCGACCTCAAGCTGTCGCCGCATATAATGACGACACTCCAGATGGATGCGTTTGACAACCTCGGCTGGATGCCGACGCAGACAATCGCCGTGGCAACCCGACTGTATGAACGCGGCATAATCACATCGCCGTACACCGATAATCCCCAGCATGGCATAATGCCGTTGCAGCCCCTGCCACACCGCGCATCGGGAAATGAACGCGCCCTATACGACATGATAGCGCATCGCATGGAAGCCACCACCATCCAACCCGCCACACGCCAGTATGCAACATACAAGGTCGAGATTGCCGGCATGACGTTCTCCCGTAAATGGGAGATAAACGAACCGCAACCGGAATACGCCGGAACAACGGAACAGGAATGTGTAATCGAGGCAAAGGCGGTCGTTCCGTACACTCACGGGAGGTTGTATCCTCTGAGCTTCTCGACCTTCCTCTATAATCTCAGGAGACTGGCTAATGCCAACCCCTGTATGCACGCCGGTATGCCGTACAACCGTTACGACCACGAGTGGGGAACTGTAATCGAGGGTCTGGAGCAAAAAGGCTTCATCGCCATAGACGAGTACGGCAACATACATCTGACCTCGGAAGGCAGACGCCTCACAATCGACCTTGAACCATACGACCTGATGTTTGAACTGGGCGGCGACCGTTTCAATCCCGGAGCAATCCTTCTCGGCCACACCACGGGGCGCAAGCTCATATCCTCTTTCGAGCAGTGGATAACAGAAACAGTCGGCGACATACTCAAATATGTGCCGAAAGAGGACAATCAGGCCGCAGCCGTCCAAGAATCAGACACTTTTCCGGCTCAATCCGAAAAATAGTCGCTGATCCATAGCGTAAAATCCGGGATTTTTCGCTAACTTTGCCACTGAATCGCAGTCATAAATTTTATTTTTGATTGTGGATTTAGTGGTGGGCAGCGGGAGGGATACCCGCTGCCTTTTTTCTACTCTTATCCCACCACTTAATCCACAAAACATTATGGCATTTATTCAAATTGAGGAGGAGGTATTCAAAGATATGCTCTCCAGAATATCCTTCCTCAGAAAACAATATGTCCAGCTATACGAGCGACTACGCAACAAGGATTTCGGCGATTGGCTTACAATAGAGCAAGTCTGCTCTATTCTGAATGTATCCGATACCAAAGTCCGTTCACTCAAAAAGGGAGGCCGCATCGGTTTTATCAAATGCGGCAAGACACTGAGATTCAGCGCTGGCGATGTATATTCACTTCTTGAAAGGGTTGAAAACAAAGCCTATGGGTAGAATTATCAGTGTTACAGATGATGATGTCAGAGCATTTTATGACGATACGATTGCAATGCTCGAAATATCGGAATATCTGGATAATGAATGTAAGCCGGCTCTATGCGGCAAGCGTTTCATAACAGATACAAAACTCGCTCAGAAACTGGATATAACAAAACGAGCGCTTCAAGATTACCGTGACAAAGGATTGATTTCTTACTATCGCCTTGATGGGAAAATACTTTATTCTGAAGACGATGTAGATGATTTCCTGCGATCTACATATCGCCCTAAATTCTGCTAAAATGAAAGCGGCCACCGGATTAAACCGATGACCGCTTTTCTTACGGGCGACAATCGTCAAATTCTGACACCATCGAATCTGTCACGCATACCTGCCATGCTCTTATAGACCGTCTGATCCTGCATTTTCGCATATATCTGCGTGGTCTTGATGTCGTTGTGACCGAGCATCTTGCAGATTACCTCGATTGATACGTTGTTGCACAGCGACATAGAGGCGAATGTGTGCCGGGCGACGTGTGTCGTGAGATGCTTTTTGATACGCGCCAGATCCGCAATCTCTTTAAGGTAGGCGTTCATCTTTTGGTTGGTAATTGCCGGCAACACGACGCCGGTAGCCTTTACAGTGGGATGTTCAGCGTATTTGCGGATTAGCTGTTGTGGAATTTCCATCATAGGAATTACGCACATTATACCCGTTTTAGCACGGGCCTTGCGTATCCAGATTACACCGTTCTCGTCTTCCTGTATATCCGACTGCACCAGAGCTTTCATGTCGCAGAACGCAAGGCCGGTGAAGCAGCAGAAAATAAAGGTGTCACGGACAATCTCCAGTCTTTTCAACTCCGAGAGATCAAGCCCCATAATGGCTTTAAGTTCCGGTTCTGTCAGAAACTCACGTTTGCTGTAAGTCCTCTGATACTTTTTTCCGACAAACGGGTCGTGAGTGATCCATTTATGAGCAAGCGCGTATTGCATCACATTCTTAACGCAACGCAGATAGCGGACAGCAGCATTGTTGGCACAGTCCTTCTTCATTCGCAGATAGTGCTGGAAATCGTCAAGGATGCCGGATGTCACTTCCTTTATTGGAATATCCGGAGTTTTTAGAGAGGAACGGAAGAACTCTTCCATGTAGTCGGCACAGCGAGTCCATCTCTGATATGTCGCTTTCACGATGTCGCCACGCTCATATTCCTCTTTTCGGTGTTCGTTGGCTTCGCGGAATACCTCAATCATCATCTTTGGCTTCTCTCCGTTTCCGAGGAAAAGAGATTTAAGCACGCCGGGATTGACAGGTTTTTTCTCGCGGATTAGCATATTGTGTATGTCACACAACTTGGCCCGTACCATCTCAAGGTACTTGTTCAGTTCGAGATCTCGGCGTGTGCGACCACGGCACAGGTGCTTTTTCGCATCCCAGTTTTCGGGGTCAACAGTTCTGCCGATTTTGAACTCCGTCGCTTGACCGGCGACGGAGATACGGGCGAAGATTGGGTACTCGGCCCGCTCTGTCTGTGGCTTCCGCACATAGAAGCCCAGAGTGAAATAAGAATCGGATGTCATTCGTTTGTGGGTTTAATGGTTACTTAAATATAATCATTTTCGCCGACATTTCAAAACGATGAAGTCCATTGATTTGCGAGATGTGCGATGCTCGTTGCTTCCGCCGTTTTTCTATCTTCTGCTGTGAATAGCCACTCACGGCAAATAATGGTGAAAAACGCAGAAATCAGTGTGCAAGTGGTGATTTGAGGGTATATCTGCGTTAAAAATCCTTTTAAGAGTTAAAGAGTGTTTAGATACTCCCAAAATTGCGACCCAAACCGGGTCAAAGGTTCAGTCCTACGCTCAAAACCCAACTTCGTGAACGGTTTAAGGAGTGTAACAGTCAGTAATTCAATCTACTCACAGTCGGATTTTTTCAACTGTGAGTGGAATTGCTCACAGATGTGACCACTCACGAATCACTCACAGCCGACCGTAATATTTTTCAGTGTTCCTTGATTTTGGCAAAAAGAAAAAACGCTGAAAATCAAGTGATTTCAGCGTTTCTCTGCATTTAGCGTTTTTGCTTTGTGACCCCGGAGAGGCTCGAACTCTCGACCCACTGATTAAGAGTCAGTTGCTCTACCAACTGAGCTACGGAGTCATCGTTTTTATATCCCTTGCGAATTGCATCGTCCCGACGCCTTTTCGCTTTTGCGATGCAAAGTTAGAGAGTTTTTTTGAAACGACAAAGAGTTTTTGAAATATTTTTTTGATTCCCGCTAATTCTCGCTCAATTTTTCATTCAGGTACCGGAGGACGCCATCGCAGTGAACACAACTGATAACAGATAATGAATTTGCATTTTAGCGTTTCCTTACCCCCAAAAAACATATTAAAGTCGGGCTGAAGAATACCACGGCATTTTCCTCACAGAAATCACGTCCTCACGCGGTTGCGGTAAGCCTGAGGAGACATTCCCATTATACGCGAGAACAGACGTGAGAGGTAATACGGGTCGGAGATGCCAACTTTATGACATATCTGGTTGACGCGCATCGATGTCTCATCCAGCAGGCGGCATGCCTCAGTTACTTTCAGCATATTGAAATATGCCATCGGGGCGTGGCCGGTGCGCCGGCGGAAAGCCGCCGCAAGATACGACGGAGAAATTCCGGCGTAGTTCGCTACCGAACCGAGTGTGAGCGTCCGCTCAATATTTTCGGTCATGAAATGAAGTGCAGCATCGACCGGGTCGACTGCCGAAACTGGAGCCGGACGAATCGCACGGCGATACTGACTTATAAACCGCAGCGACCCCAGATAGTGGTGGAGCAGCGACGTGGCGAACCCGAGGTTTTCGATGGAAAAACCGGCCGAGAGCGTGTTGAAAATCTCCTCAAAGAGATTGATGCGAGTATGGATGCGCGAGTCGGCATTGAGATCCACTTCGCGCGGCGTAGACGCACCCTCGGCATAAAGCGGCGCAAGCGATCCGCTGAAATGAATCCAATAGATTGTCCAGGGATCGGAGTCGGCAGCGGCATAGGAGTGGGGTTCGCCGGGGGGCAAAATGAAATAGCTGTTCGGGCCGACCTCATGGGTACTTCCACGAAGCACCATGCGCCCGTGCCCCTCCACACAATAGATGAACACATATTGCCCGATAGGGTCCAGCCGTTCGCGGAAATGGTGCGACGCACGCGGGTAATACCCTATATCGGTAATGTATAGCGCGGCCAGCAGCGGGTCGTCGACCGCCTGATCGATAATAATCTTGGGGAGAACGAGCGTACGCTCGCCCACGAATCCGTCCTTCAGTTTCATGAGCAAAACAAAGATGTGGCGTTTACAGTGCTAAGTTACGGATAAAATAATAAAATCGTCCATCTATTTCGTCGAATAATACATTTCCCTTAGTGGAAAAGCGCCGTAACTTTGCGGTGAAAAGAAAACCATCAGGTATTTAACCTATTTCATGCCATGAAAAATCTCAACAGTAAATTTGTCTATTTCATCTGCTCCGTCTCGGCCATGGGCGGCCTCCTGTTCGGCTACGACTGGGTGGTAATCGGTGGCGCCAAACCCTTCTACGAAGTGTTTTTCGGCATCGAGACCTCCCCCTCGCTCCAGGGGTTGGCCATGAGTATCGCCATAGCCGGATGCCTTGTAGGCGCCATGACGGCCGGATGGCTCGCCGACCGCGCCGGCCGCAAGCCGATGCTCATTATGGCCGCGATACTGTTTCTTGTGTCGGCCTACGCCACAGGTGCCGTCGACACCTTCACGCCATTTCTTGTAGCGCGCCTCATCGGAGGCGTGGCCATCGGCATCGCTTCCGGACTCTCGCCGATGTATATCGCCGAAGTGTCGCCCTCGGCCATACGCGGACGTCTCGTGTCGCTCAACCAGCTTACGATAGTGCTCGGCATTCTCGCCGCGCAGATAGCCAATCTTCTGATTGCCGACCCCATCCCCGCCGGTCTGACAGCACCTCCCGCCGATTCGTGGAATGTCGCCATGGGATGGCGCTGGATGTTCTGGGGCGAGGTCATACCTGCCGCGGCATTCATGATAATGGTATTCTTCATCCCCGAGAGTCCGCGCTGGCTGGCCATGAAGGGTCGCCACGGCGAAGCTCACGCCGTACTGAAGAATGTAGGCGGCGCCGCATATGCCGCCACCGAGCTCGCCACCATCGAGGCTACTGCCGCTCCCGCCGGCGAGTCGGGCGGCCTGAAGACGCTTTTCAGCCGCGGGATGCGCCCCGTGCTTCTGCTGGGCGTAATCGCCGCCGTGTTCCAGCAGTGGTGCGGCACCAACGTAATCTTCAACTACGCGCAGGAGATATTCGCCAACGCCGGCTTCGATCTGGGCGACATGCTCTTCAACATCGTTCTCACGGGCATCACCAACGTAGTATTCACCTTCGTGGCTATCTATACGGTCGACCGCATCGGGCGGCGCGCCCTGATGCTCGCCGGAGCGGGCGGTCTCGCCGCCATCTATGCCGTGCTCGGCACGTGCTACTACTTCCACGTCACCGGCTTCTTCATGGTGGTCCTCGTGGTGGCCGCCATCGCCTGCTACGCCATGACGCTCGGACCCGTCACCTGGGTGCTCCTCGCCGAAATATTCCCCAACCGTGTGCGCGGCATCGCAATGGCCGTCTGCACCTTCGCCCTCTGGGCCGGATGCTTCAGTCTCACCTATTCCTTCCCGCTTCTCAATGCCGGTCTCGGCAGCTACGGCACCTTCTGGATCTACGCCGCCATCTGCGCCGTATGCCTGTTCTATTTCGTGGCACGTCTCCCCGAAACCAAGGGGAAGACCCTCGAGCAGATTGAGCGCGAACTCGTGAAATAACAAATCGAAAAAAACATAACAAACCCATCTACAGATTCTTAAGTAACTGGTCGAAATTATTTTAATATTTCCGGGAGGAAAATTTTCAGGAGATTTTTCTCGATGAAGAAGGAGTGTAGATGTCTACACGACTGATGAAGAGAGGAAAAGATGCTAAAATTTTACCGCGGAAATGTTGAAATAATTAGATCAGGATAGTATAAAATAATTTTGAACAGTTACTTACCAATGGCAAAAGCATGGAAAGAGCAAGTGGTGATTCCCACCTACGAGGCCGGAACACCCGAAAAGAATCCTATTTTCCTTGAAAAGCGCGTCTATCAGGGCTCGAGCGGCGTGGTCTACCCCTACCCCGTAATCGAGAAAATCGCCGATGAAAAGACCGACCATACCTACAACGCCGTTTTTCTGGAAAACGAATATATTAAGGTAATGATACTCCCCGAACTGGGAGGCCGCGTGCAGATGGCCTATGACAAAATCAAGCAGCGCCATTTCGTATACTACAACCATGTGGTGAAGCCCGCGCTCGTCGGTCTCGCAGGCCCCTGGATTTCGGGCGGCATAGAGTTCAACTGGCCCCAGCACCACCGCCCCAGCACGTTCATGCCCGTCGACACCACAATCGAGGAGCATGCCGACGGCTCCGTCACGGTGTGGGTCAACGAAATGGAGCGCATGTTCCACCAGAAGGGTATGGCCGGCTTCACGCTGCGCCCAGGCTGCGCATACCTTGAAATCAAGGGAGTGCTCTACAACCGCACCGACCTGCCGCAGACGTTCCTCTGGTGGGCCAACCCCGCCGTGGCCGTCAACGACTACTACCAGAGCGTCTTCCCGCCCGACGTCAACGCCGTGTTCGACCACGGTAAACGTGCCGTAAGTTCCTTCCCCATCGCCACCGGCACATACTACAAGATGGACTACTCGGCCGGAATCGACATCTCCAACTACAAGAACATCAAGGTGCCCACCTCGTATATGGGAGTCAACTCTCGCTACGATTTCGAGGGCGGCTATGAGAACGATACCCAGGCCGGAATGCTCCACGTGGCCTCCCACCATGTGTCGCCCGGCAAGAAGCAGTGGACCTGGGGCAACGGCGACTTCGGCCGCGCCTGGGACCGCAACCTCACCGACGAAGACGGCCCCTACATCGAGCTGATGGCCGGCGTCTACACCGAAAACCAGCCCGACTTCACCTGGCTGATGCCCTACGAGGAGAAATCCTTCACGCAGTATTTCCTCCCCTACCGCGAGCTGGGCATCGTGAAGAACGCCAGCAAGGACTTCCTGATGAACATCGACCTCACCGCCGACGGCAAAATCACGCTGAAGGTATTCGCCACCTCGCGCAAGCAGGCAAAGATTACGCTCGCCGCCACTGACGGTGCCGTTCTCCTCAGCGAGACCGTCGAGGCATCCCCCGAGACCGTTATCGAGCGTACTGTCGAGGCAGGAGGCCACAGTCTGGCCGATATTAAGCTGACGATTGAAGCCGACGGCCGCACAGCTCTCACATGGGAGGCCGAGCCCGACGAAATCCGCCCGATTCCCGACGCCGCCGAGGCCGCTCTCGAGCCTCAGCAGATCAAGACCGTGGAGCAGCTCTACCTCACCGGACTTCATCTCGAGCAGTACCGCCACGCTACCTACAACCCCGTGGAATACTACGAGGAGGGTCTGCGCCGCGACCCCGACGATGTGCGCTGCAACAACGCCCTCGGCCTGTGGTACATCCGCAAAGGCCGCTTCGACCGCGCCGAGCGCTATCTCGCCAAGGGCGTGCGAATCCTCCAGAAGCGCAATCCCAACCCCTACGACGGCGAACCGATTTTCAATCTCGGCGTGGCCCTGCGTTATCAGGGCCGCTTCGACGAAGCTTACGCCCGCTTTTACAAGGCCACCTGGAATGGAGCCTGGCAGGAGGCCGGTTATTTCGAGTGTGCTCGCATCTCGCTGATGCAGGGGCGCCTCGACGACGCTCTCTACGAAATCGACCGCTGCCTGATTCGCAACACCCACAACCACAAGGCGCGCGCGCTCCGCGCAACCATCCTCCGCCATATGGGCCGCGGCGCTGAAGCCCTCCCCTTCATCGAGGAATCGCTTTCAATCGACCTCTTCAACTACGGCGCGCTCTACGAGAAATATCTCATCGCCGGCGACTCAGAAACGCTCAATACGCTCACGTCGCTGATGCGCGGAGAATGCCACAACTACGACGAGACAGCCCTCGACTACGTAGCCGCAGGCTGCCACGACGAGGCAGCCGCCCTCTGGGCGCTCGCCGAAAAGGAGGGTGCCATATCGCCGATGACCTACTATTACCTCGGCTGGAGCCGTCTCCCCGCAGGCGACAAGGCAGGCGCGAAAGCCACATTCGAGAAGGCTGCCGCCACACCCGCCGACTGCTGTTTCCCCAACCGTCCTGACGCCATTCTGGCTCTGCGCGCGGCCATGGAGGTAAACGAATCCGACGCCCTCGCGCCGCTCATGCTCGGCAACCTCTACTACGACAAGCGTCAGTACGACCTTGCCGTGGAGGCTTGGGAGCGCTCGGCGCGCCTCAACCCCGACTCGCCGATGGTATGGCGCAACCTTGCACTGGCATATTTCAACAAACTCGACCGCCACGACCAGGCGCTCGAACTGATGAAGCGGGCCTTCCTACTCGATACCACCGACTCGCGTATATTCATGGAGCTGATTCAGCTGCTCAAGCGCATGGAGGCCGACGCCGAAGGCCGTCTTGAGCTGATGAAACGCCACGCCGACCTCGTCGAGGTGCGCGACGACCTCGTGCTCGAAAAGGCTACGGCCCTCAACCTCACCGGCGCCTACACCGAAGCCATCGACGTTATCGACAACCGCATCTTCCACCCGTGGGAAGGCGGCGAGGGCAAGGTGTCGGGCCAGTATCAGTTCGCCCGCGTGGAGCTTGCAAAGCAGGCCCTTGCCAAGGGCGACAACGCCGAGGCAATCCGTCTGCTCGAGGAGTGTCTTGTATTCCCCCACAACCTCGGCGAGGGGAAACTCGAGGGTGCGCAGGACAACGATTTCCACTTCCTCCTCGGCGAGGCTTATGCCGCCGCAGGCAATGCTGAGAAGGCCCGCGAGCACTATGAGGCTGCCACACTCGGCCCCGTGGAGCCTGCCCCGGCCCTCTACTATAATGATGCAAAGCCCGACAAGATTTTCTATCAGGGTATGGCGCTTCTGCGCCTCGGACGCACCGACGAAGCCCGCGGCCGCTTCCATCGCCTGGTGAATTTCGGCGAAAAACATATCTTCGACGATACGAAAATGGATTATTTCGCCGTATCTTTGCCCGACCTCCTTATCTGGGAGGAAGACCTCAACGTGCTCAACCGCATCCACTGCAACTACATGATGGCTCTCGGCCACTACGGTCTCGGCGACATGGCCCACTGCCGCCGCTACATCGACCGCACCGCCGAGCTCGCTCCCGAGCACGCCGGAATCCGTGCCTTCGAATCGTTCATCAAACTTTAATCCGAGAAATGAAACATCTGCTCTCTCTTGTAATCGCAGCGTTTCTGCCCAGCCTCTTTCATGGGGCTGCGGCGGAAACGCTCGACCTTTCAGGCCGCTGGACCGTGGCTCTCGACTCGCTCGACCGCGGAATGGCCGAAGGATACACCTCCACCGATTTCGCCAACGCAATCAATCTTCCCGGCACCACCGATATGGCCGGCCTCGGCACTCCTAACACGCTCAAGCCGGAACTCACCAAGCCGCAGCTGCTGCGCCTCACGCGTCGCCACAGCTACATCGGTCCGGCGTGGTATACGCGCACGGTCCTCATCCCCGCTTCTATGGCCGGGCGTCCGCTCGATATAGAGCTGGAGCGCGTACTATGGTCGAGCGAGCTGTGGGTCGACGGCAAGAAGGTGAATGGCTTCAACGAAAGCCTCACCACGCCCCACCGCTTCACCATCCCCGAAGGACTCACCGCCGGGAGTCACCGCCTCACGCTGCGCATCGACAACCGCAAGCGCTACGACATCTCAGTCAAGGATCTGGCCCACGCCTATACCGACGACACCCAGACCAAATGGAACGGCGTGCTCGGCCGCATGGAGCTCTCGGCCCGCGAGGCCGCGACCATCACCGACCTCCAGGTATATCCCGACATCGCCCGTCCGGCCGTAAGGATCGTGGCTGAAATTGCCAACAACGGCCGTCGCGACGTATCGAAGAAACTGAAGCTTGCCGTGATTGGCCCCGACGGCACAGTGGTAGCCTCAACCGAAAAGAAAGTGAAGCTCCGTCCCGGTTCCAACCGGATGGAATTCGACCTGCCGATGCCGGCCGACACAAAACTATGGAGCGAGTTCAACCCGGCGCTTTATACCCTCAGTGCCTCCACCGGCGACGATTCGGCCGATGCAACTTTCGGCATGCGCGAGATAGCCTCCCAAGGGAAGCAGATTAACGTCAACAGCCGTCCGGTGTTCCTGCGCGGCACTCTCGAATGCTGCGTGTTCCCCCTCACAGGCTTTCCACCTACCGACGAGGCCGGGTGGGAGAAAGAGTTCACCACGGCCCGCGAGTGGGGTATGAACCATCTGCGTTTCCACTCCTGGTGTCCGCCCGAGGCCGCATTCCGCGTGGCCGACCGCATGGGTTTCTACCTCCAGGTGGAACTCCCCTTCTGGAGCGAATCGCTCGATCCGGAGGACACCGACGTGAAGAATTTCCTGCGTTCCGAGTCAGAGCGCATCCTCCGCGAATATGGCAACCACCCCTCGCTCTGCCTGCTCACCGTGGGCAACGAGATTCGCCACGACTTCAAGTGGCTCAACGAGCAGACTGCCTATATGAAAAGCCTCGACCCACGCCATATCTACGCCACGACATCGTTTACCTTCGAGCCCGACCATGGCGTCCGCCCCGAGCCTGAAGACGACTTTCTGGTGACGCAGTGGACGGCCGACGGCTGGGTGCGCGGCCAGGGCGTGTTCGACGCCGAGCCGCCTGCCTTCGACCGCAACTACGCCAAGGCGATGGTGCACGTCGACAAGCCTCTCATTCAGCACGAATCCGGCCAGTACGCCGTATATCCGCGTATGTCGGAGACCGAAAAATATACCGGCACGCTCGACCCGCTAAACTTCAAGGCCATACGCCGCGACCTTGAGCGCAAGGGGCTGCTGCACCTCGCCGACACCTTTACGCTCGCCTCCGGCCGCTTCGCCGCCCTGCTTTATAAAGAGGAGATCGAGCGCTCGATGAAGACTCCCGGATTCTCCGGCTACCAGCTTCTGGGCCTCCAGGACTTCCCCGGCCAGGGAACGGCGCTCGTGGGCCTCGTGGATGCCTTCTGGGATTCCAAAGGGCTGATTGAGCCTGCTCGCTTCAGTCAGTTCAACGGCGCGGTGATGCCTCTGGCAAGCTTTCCCAAAGCCGTATACTCGGCCGGAGAGCCCTTTGAGGCCGACATCGATCTGATAAACTACTCGGCTTCCGACATTTCCGACGGCCGGCTGTCGTGGACGCTCCGTGCCGCCGACGGCATAGCCGTGGCTTCCGGTACCCTTCCGCTTGCCAAGGCCGCTATGGGAGAGCTTTCGCGCGCCGGACACCTCAGCGCCCACTTCGGCAATACTGCAAAACCTGAGAAATACACCCTGGAGGTAGCTCTCGAGGGGACTCCTTACGCCAACAGCTGGTCTGTATGGTATTATCCCGAGATTCAGGCTCCGGAATCGGCTTCGGTGGTTCAGACCGCTTCAGTGGCCGAGGCCGTCGCAGCCCTTGAGCAGGGGAAGAAGGTGCTCCTCTCACCGCGGCCCGATTCCGTGGCCGGGCTGGAGTGCAAGTTCCTTCCCGTGTTCTGGAGCCCGGTGCACTTCCCGAAGCAGGCCGCCGGAATGGGCATCTACACCAATCCGAACCACCGGGCCCTGGCGTCGTTTCCCACCGACATGCACACCGACTGGCAGTGGTGGCATCTGCTCAAACGCGCACGCACGCTCCAACTCGATTCACTCGCTGCAGCCGCCTCTCAGCGCCTTATGCCGATTGTCGGGATGGTCGACAACTTCGTCAACAACCGCAATCTCGGCCTTATAGCCGAGGCGCGCTGCGGCAACGGCACGCTGATAATCAGTTCAATCGACCTCCTCTCGCCCGACGCGGTGATGCGGCCGGAAATACTATGGATGCGTCGCAGCCTGCTCGACTACATGGATAGCCCCGCCTTCGCTCCAAAGGCCACTGTCGACCCCTCGAAGCTTGCTTCTCTCGCCATATCGGCCGAAGGCTCAAAAGCCACCGGCACGATGTCGATCTACGAATAAGTTCTCATCTTAATAGTAGTCAAGGCGATGTGTCTGAGACCTTCCGGTCAGCGACACATCGCCTTGATTTATGTACTTATGCGAATTTACGCTTTATAACAGGATTTCAGCGTTTGCGGGGCGCCACTGCGCGGCGCAGCAGGATTTCCGTGGGGAAGTGGTCGGAGTAGCCGTTGAGGAACACACCGGCCGAGAATGTGCGGCGGGGGTAGCCTACGCGGTTCCCTTCCTTGTCTTTAAGGAATTCGAAGTTGTGGACCATAGGCTGGAAGAAGTGCAGCTGCGATTCGCCGGTGTTGTCCTTCAGCAGCGTGCCGCTCACTATAATCTGGTCGAAGAGGTTCCACGACGAGTTGTAGGCCAGCGTGCCGATGCCGCGGTCGAGCATCTCCCAGAAGGGGTTGTAGAATCCATGAGGCTCTACGCCGGCAGGTTTCTTTTTGGCGCCGAGCACTTTGGCGCACGATTTATCCTGCGGGTCGTCGTTGAGGTCGCCCATGATGATTATGCCGTCGTTGGGACGAAGTTTCCAGATTGAGTCGGCAGTATGCTTACATAGGGCTGCTGCAGCCTCGCGCAGGGGCGACGACTGCTCCTGGCCGCCCAGACGCGAAGGCCAGTGATTCACTATGATGTCGACCGTGTCGTTGCCCATGCGGCCGGTTACGCACATCTGGTCGCGGGTGCGGAATTCAGGTTTCCCCTCCACGCGGAGTGTGCTGTTGACCACGTTCATGAACTTGAAGTAGCGCGGATTGTAGAGCGCGCCTACGTCGACACCGCGGCGGTCGGGCGAGTCGTGGTGCACTATGGCGAGATTCCAGGGCGCGCGGCCCTCGGATTTCAGGCGCTCGTCGATGGCTTTCACGAGGTCTTCGAGCACACTGCGGTTCTCGATTTCAGATACGCCGATAAATGCCGGCCCGTTGGGGGTGGTAGGTGTGTTGAAAGCCGTGATGGCGCGGGCGAGGTTGGAAATTTTCGACCAGTATTTGCGGCCGTTCCACTGGCGGGCGCCGTCGGGCGAGAACTCGGCGTCGTATTTGCCATTGTTGTTGATGGTGTCGAACAGGTTTTCAAGGTTGTAGAAAGCTACGCCGAACACCTGGAACTGGCGCTTGGCGCCGTCGGGGGTGGCGTTTTTCTGCGCGCTTGCTCCGAATGCCACGGCCAGAGCCAGAACGGGAAGCAAAAGGATTCGTTTCATCGGTCTTTATGTTATGATTTTATTAGATTACGCAGGTAAGTGCAGGCGATTCTCCGGTGGCGCGACGCTCCCGGCTCGGGAATCTCTCCAAATTTACGACTTTTACATTTAAACAACGCCTCCTGCGGTCAAAAATCTTCATTTTCTTCCACAACGAGCGAAATATCTCCGGTAAATCCGGCAAATTCCACAGGGCGGAAGCTGAACCGCCTTCCCCGAAACTCCATTTCCACCCCGCGGCGTCCCCCTCCAAGTGTCGGCCAGACAACGGCAGGCGGGAGCGGGATGTCGGCCAGCGGAAGTCCGGGAATGCGGGCAGCCTTGTAGAATGCCTCCTTGAGCGTCCAGGCTCGCAGAAGATGTTTTTCGTCGGTGCCCCACGCAAGTGATTGGGCCGGCGAAAGGAATTTCGTGGCCACGCGCCCGAGCTGGGCGCCTCGGCTGGAGGTCTCGCAGTCGATGCCGATATTGCGTCCGAGACGGTCTGCCGCCAGCACCACGAGCGTCTGGCAATGGGATACGGATATGCTTGCTCCGGAACCTGGGATAAACGGCGAACCGTCCGCGCGATGGCATAGCTCCAGCGGGCCGAACACTTCGGCCACAATCGCCATCTTGGCGGCCTGCTCGATTTCATGGCGCGTGCCGGCAGCCGCAAAGCGGGCGGTGGCAGCGGCGTAGACCGCTATGCTTCCTTGTCTATAGATTTCCGATACCATCGGCATTTTCAGGGGGTGTGTTTAACGTGTAGGTCAGGCCGTCTGAAGGTCGGGCATTACCTTGACACGCACCGAGGCGATGCGGTGGTGCTCCACATGAAGAATCAGGAAGCGGCATCGGCCGTAGACCAGGGGCTCCTTCTCCTTGGGGAAATCCCCCTTTATGGCGAGCATCATTCCGGCAAGCGTCTCGCAGTCGCCGGCAACCTCGGCATAGTCGGCCTCGTCGAGCCCCGTCACGCGGAAAAAGTCGGTCAGGAGCGTTTTGCCCTCGAAGATATATGTATCGTCGGGAAGACGTTTGTAGGTCACTTCCTCTTCATCGTACTCGTCGTTGATGTCGCCCACAATCTCTTCGAGCACGTCCTCAAGCGTTACTACTCCCTGCGTGCCTCCGAATTCGTCGACCACAATCGCCATATGGATTTTCAGGCGACGGAAATCCTCCATGAGGTCGTCGATCATTCTCGACTCGGGCACAAAATACGGCTTGCGTACGAGCGTCTGCCACTGGAAAGCGCGGTCGGTCTCACCGTCGATACCCGTCGAGATGTGCGGCAGCAGGTCGCGCGAGTAGAGCACGCCGCGGATATCGTCCTGACTGTCGCCGTAGACGGGCATACGCGAGTAGCCCTTCTCCACCACTACCTGCATCACTTCGTCGAAACTCATGTCGTAGTCGAGACCGACCATGTCGACTCGGGGCGTCATGATTTCCGAGGCGGTGGTGTCGCCGAATTTCAGGATGCCCTCAAGCATCTCCTTGTCCTGCCCTGCCTTTACGTCGGTTATTTCGAGCGCCTGGCCGAGCTCATCCGTGGTTATGGTACGGCTCTGCTTCGTCACCACGCGGTTCACTATCTTGGTGGAATGCACAAGCAGCGACGACAGAGGGTAGAACAGCTTGACCATAAAGTCAATGCCACTTACAGCAAAGCGAGCCCAGCGCATGGGCGACGTATTGGCCACGAGTTTCGGCAGAATCTCGCCGAAAAGCAGAATCAGGAAAGTGAGTATTACCGTCTGGAGCAGGAAGTCGAGCCATCCCGGCATCTGCGCGAAGAAATCGCTCAAGGCGAAACTCATCAGCACGACGATGGTGACGTTCACCAGATTGTTGGCAATCAGAATAGTGGCGAGCAACCTCTCCGGAATCTGAAGCAGACCGGCTATCGCACGCGAGCGCGGCGACTCGTCGAGCTCCTCGGCCTGTTGCGGCGTCATTGAGAAAAACGCTATCTCCGAACCGCTTACAAAGCCTGAAATAAAAAGCGCCACCACAGCCAGACAGAGCGCCACAATCTGGGCCACACCGAAATCGGTATTGACCATTGCGGGCGCCGCCTGAACCAGCGGCATTACAGCGAGTCGGGAAAAATCAAGCCCGGAAAGGGCGGAATGGGTGTCGAAAGCGCTGAAGGCATCAAGCAAGCCTTCTATGGCTGGTAAAGGGTCAGTATCCAAAATATTTACGTAAATGTTTCTGTCTGCAAATATAGCAAATATTTCCCAATTCGCCACAAACACTACGCCCCTGCCGCAATCATATATGGATCGAATGTGATTGCGGCGGGGGCGTCGTGTTATCGGGGGTAGCTTCGCTTTCGGGCCGGGGAATCAGGATTCGGTGAGCTCGGTGAAGGCGAAAGGGAGGGTGGAGACGATAGATGGGAGGCGGTAGATTTTATCGCGGCCGGCGAGGAGGAGTTCAACGGGGTGGCCGGCAAGCATTTCATACTCAAGGAGTGCCTGACGGCATGCACCGCAGGGGGCGGTGGGCTCGGAAGTGAATTCGCCGTCAAGACCGCGGGCGGCTATGGCAATTGCCTCGAATTTAGCCTCCGGATAGCGGGCATGGGCGTAGTAGCAGGCGGAACGCTCGGCGCAGGTGCCCGAGGGGAAAGCTACATTCTCCTGGTTGGAGCCGACTACGGTCTCGCCGTTGCTCAGGGCGATGGCCGCTCCCACACGAAAATGAGAGTATGGGGCGTAGCTGCGCTCGGTGGCTTCGCGGGCAAGGCGCACGAGTTCGGCCTCGCGCTGGTCGAGTTCACCGTAGGTGAGCTCTTCGTATGGTATGGTAATTGTCAGGGATTTCATCGGTTCGTGCTGTAATAAGGTTTGAGATCGGAAGGTTGTTCATCAAAGTTAAATCATTATTTTCAAAAAAAAGCCAAATCGGGCCGATTTTTTTTGACCTTTCGCCTTAATTCACTAATTTTGCGCCTTGAACGCCCGTATGCCGCCCGGCCTCGGGGCTATCACATTTCCGCATAACAATAAAATACGATACAACACCCCATGTCAAAAGAAAAACAGCCTGCCACCGAAACCGGTCTGGACAATCTCAACGACTCGCTCACCCAAACCGTACAGAAAGTGCAGGACAACAAGAAAATCATCACCATCTGCAGCCTTGCAGTGGTTGCAATCGCCGCAATCATCCTCGCCTACGTCTATTTCTTCCGTCAGCCCGGCATCCAGAAGGCCAACGACGCCATCGGAGCGGCCGACCTCGAGCTCGCCCTGGGCAACGACTCCACCGCAATGGCAAAATACATGGACCTTGCCGACAACGGCAGCTACGAGGCGTCGAACCGCGCCGCCCTGCAGAGCGCCATTCTCCTCTATGAAAAAGGAGACTATGAGAAGGCTTTGAAATACGTCGACAGCTACTCCCCCACCGAGGAAATCATCGGCGCCGGAGCCAAATCGCTCAAAGGCGACTGCCTGGTGAACCTCGACCGTCTGGACGAAGCTGTAAAGGCATACAAGGACGCCGTATCGCGCTCCGACAACAACCCCGCCTACACCCCCTTCTTCCTCATGAAGCTCGCACGCGTCTACGCCGCCCAGGGCAACCACAAGGATGAGGCAGACACGTACCAGACCATCCTTACCGACTATCCGCTCTACGGTCAGGCCCACAACATCGACGTGGAGAAACTCCTGGACCGCGCACGCCTCCAGGCTAAATAACGCGCTCGCCCCATAAGGGCCGCCATGCGCGACCGTACATAGACACTACAACAGAAAGGCTCTCCCCGGGTTTCATCCAAGCCGGCGGATAGCCTTTCTTGCAAACAATGAAGTCTTTTAAACTTTTTTCACCAGCCACTTAAAATCAGAAAACACTATGTCGACAAATACAGTAGACCAGCCTAAGAAAGTAACCACCTCGACGGTGGCCCGCATGAAGCAGGCAGGCGAAAAAATCGCCATGATCACCGCCTACGACTACACAATGGCCCAGCTCGTAGACGCCGCCGGCGTAGACCTTATCCTTGTGGGCGACTCGGCCGCCAACGTGATGACAGGCTACAGCTCCACCCTCCCCATCACCCTCGACGAAATGATATACCACGGCAAATGCGTAGCCAACGGCACCCGGCGCGCCATGGTGATAGTCGACATGCCTTTCGGCACCTATCAGGGCGACGAGCAAACAGCGGTCCGTTCGGCCGTGCGCATCCTCAAGGAGAGCGGCGCATCAGCCGTGAAGCTTGAGGGCGGAAGCGAAATCCGCGGGTCGATCGAGCGTATACTCTCGGCCGGTATCCCCGTGATGGGACATCTCGGGCTTACCCCACAGTCGGTAAATAAATTCGGCGGCTACGGCATCCGCGCCAAAGAGGAGGCTGAGGCACAGCGCCTCATCGACGACGCCCTGATGCTTCAGGAGCTCGGATGCTTCGCTCTGGTGCTTGAAAAGGTGCCTGCGGAACTTGCCGCGCGCGTGGCCGGCATGCTGCGCATCCCCGTAATCGGCATCGGCGCCGGCGCCAGCGTTGACGGCCAGGTGCTCGTGCTGCAGGACATGCTGGGAATGAACCGCGGATTCCGTCCGAAATTCCTCCGCACCTACGCCTCGCTGGCCGACACCATCGAGCAGGCCGTGGGCAGCTACGTGACCGACGTAAAATCCGTAGCCTTCCCCACGCCAGACGAAAGCTATTGAGCCGTGGAGAGTGCTTCAGAACCACCGAAATGCGCGACCGCACTGGCTTTGCATTTCGTTGGTTCGAATAAGTCGTCTTCATAACTGCAAGAGATAACCCCAAAAAATAAGGCGTTGTGTCGAAATTCGACACAACGCCTTAAGCACTATGTGGGTGTTCCGGATAGTCTCACGGACTGAACCTCCGGAGGGCACGTATCAGTCGGCGAACTTGGCTTTGATGAATTCGCGGTTGAGGCGCGCGATGTTGCTCAGCGAAATGTTCTTGGGGCATTCGGCGGCGCAGGCACCGGTGTTGGTGCAGTTGCCGAAACCTACCTCGTCCATCTTGGCGACCATGGCGCGTGCGCGGCGTGCAGCCTCTACCTTGCCCTGGGGAAGGAGGGCGAACTGGCTTACCTTGGCTGCCACGAAGAGCATTGCGGAACCGTTTTTGCAGGCTGCCACGCAGGCGCCGCAGCCGATGCAGGTAGCGGAGTCCATAGCCTCGTCGGCGATCTCCTTCGAAATGGGGATATTGTTGGCATCGGGAGCGCCCCCGCAGTTGAACGATACATAGCCTCCGGCCTGCTGAATCTGGTCGAAAGCATTGCGGTTCACCATAAGGTCGCGGATTACGGGGAAGCCGGCCGAGCGCCAGGGCTCGATGGTGATTTCCTCCTCGTCATGGAATTTGCGCATATGGAGCTGGCAGGTGGTTATGCCCTGCACGGGGCCGTGGGGATGGCCGTTGACATAGAGCGAGCACATGCCGCAGATACCCTCGCGGCAGTCGTTGTCGAACACCACGGGTTCCTCGCCCTTGTCGACGAGCTGCTGGTTGAGCATATCGAGCATTTCCAGGAATGAACTTCCCGTAGAAACGTTCTCCACGCGATATTTGACGAACTTACCGGGTTCCTTCGGACCACGCTGACGCCAAATCTTCAAATTTACATTTATCGTATGTTCCATAATTGTGTTTGTGATGGGGTGGGCCGGATGCGGACCGCAGGCGCAGAGCGCCGCACCGCATCGGCCGACGTGGTTGAAGTTTATGACTTATAGTTACGGGTCTGCACCTGAATTGCCTCGTATTTGAGCGGCTCCTTGAGCAGCACGGGACGCTCTTCGTCGCCCATGTACTTCCAGCAGCCTACATACATGTAGTCCTTATCGTTGCGGGCGGCTTCACCGTCGGCGGTCTGATACTCCTCGCGGAAGTGTGCGCCACACGATTCATTGCGGTGGAGTGCGTCGATAGCCATCATTTTTGCGATAACGAGGAAGTCCTCAAGGCGGAGGGCTTTTTCAAGCTCGGTGTTGAGGTCGTCGGCCGAGCCTACGATGCGCAGGTCGGAATAGAACTCCTTGCGCACTTCGGCGATTTCGTCGACTGCCTTCACCAGACTCTGGAGCGTACGGCCCATGCCCACGAGATTCCACATCACGTGGCCGAGCTTCTTGTGGAGCTGGTCGGGCGATTTGGTACCCTTGATTGCCATAAGGCGGGCGATACGGTCGCGAACGCCCTTTTCTGCTTCGTCGAATTCCTTGGTGTCGGTCGAGAAGCGCGGAACCTTGATCTGGTCGCTCAGATAGTTCTGCATAGTGTAGGGAAGCACGAAATATCCGTCGGCGAGGCCCTGCATCAGAGCGGAAGCTCCCAGGCGGTTTGCGCCATGATCCGAGAAGTTGCACTCTCCGATGGCGAAGAGGCCCTTGATCGAGGTCTGGAGTTCGTAGTCCACCCAGATGCCGCCCATGGTGTAGTGGCTGGCAGGGAAGATCATCATCGGAGTCTCGTAGGGATTATCGTCGGAGATCATCTGATACATGTCGAAGAGGTTGCCGTAGCGGTCGCGGACTACGTCGGCGCCCAGGCGCTGGATGGCGTATTTGAAGTCAAGGTATACGGCATTGCCGGTACCTACGCCGTAGCCAGCGTCGCAGCGCTCCTTGGCGGCACGCGAGGCGATGTCGCGCGGGCAGAGGTTGCCGAAGGCCGGATAGCGGCGCTCCAGATAGAAGTCGCGGTCCTCGTCGGGGATGTCGGTGGGTTTCTTCTTGCCGGCGCGGATGGCCTCGGCGTCTTCCTTCTTTTTGGGCACCCAGATGCGGCCGTCGTTACGCAGCGATTCGCTCATGAGGGTGAGTTTCGACTGGTCTTCGCCGTGAACGGGGATACAGGTGGGGTGAATCTGGGTGAAGGCGAGGTTTGCAAGGTAGGCGCCTTTCTTGAATGCCTGGACTGCGGCGGAGCCGTTGCAGCCCATGGCGTTTGTGCTAAGGAAGAATGCACGTCCGTAGCCGCCGGTGGCGAGAACCACAGCGTGGGCGGCGTAGCGCTCGAGTTCGCCGGTGACGAGATTACGCATGATCACGCCGCGTGCGCGGCCGTCGATCATCACGATGTCGAGCATTTCGCGACGGTTGAAGCTCTTCACGGTGCCTTTCTTGATCTGGCGGTTGAGCGATGCGTAGGCGCCGAGGAGCAGCTGCTGGCCGGTCTGGCCTTTGGCGTAGAATGTACGGCTTACCTGTGCGCCGCCAAAGGAGCGGTTGGCCAGAAGGCCGCCGTACTCGCGGGCGAAGGGAACACCCTGAGCCACACACTGGTCGATGATGTTGTTCGACACCTCGGCCAGGCGGTATACGTTGGCCTCGCGCGAGCGGAAGTCGCCGCCCTTCACCGTGTCGTAGAAGAGACGGTAAACCGAGTCGCCGTCGTTCTGATAGTCCTTGGCGGCGTTGATACCGCCCTGGGCCGCGATGGAGTGGGCGCGGCGCGGGCTGTCCTGGATACAGAAGTTGAACACGTTGAAACCGAGCTCGCCGAGAGTGGAGGCAGCCGAAGCGCCTGCCAGACCCGTACCGACCACGATTATATCGAGGTGGCGCTTGTTGGCGGGGTTCACGAGTTTCTGATGTGCCTTATAGTTGGTCCATTTTTCAGCTACGGGACCTTCGGGAATTTTTGAATCGATTTGGAATTCAGGAAGCTTCGACGATTCGATGTCGGCATATTCGCTCATTATGGGCGTGGAGTCGATCATGCCTTCGATTTTCTTATAATCGGCCATATCTGAAAAATATCAATTATTCGTTAGTGTTTTCGTTTACACTCTCGGCGACTTTGCCACACTGGGTGGCGGCGCAGTCGGCATTATTGCAGGCGTCGCCGGTGCATGCGCCGTTAGCGCAATTACCGGGAGCGCAGCCCTCTTCGGCGCAGCCTTTCGAAGCGCAGTTGGCTTCGGCGCAGGCACCCTTTTCACAGGGAGCATCGGCGCAGGCGGCATCCTGACAGAGCTGAGTGCAGGGCTGCTCCTGAATCGATACGGCGCTACCCTCAGCAGCCATTTCCTGATACTGCTCGATCAGAGCCGGGCAGGAAGTATAGACGCCGCGATGGGCCTGAACAGTGAACACGATGGCCTCGGCGATGAAAAGAGCGATAACCACGGTGGTCCAGATATTGCCGATACATTTTACGCGGTCCATCCACACCTTGCCGTTCCAGCCGACGGTCTGGAACATCGACCAGAAACCATGGGTCATGTGGAACCACAGGGCGATGAAGCCAATCAGATACACGATGAGTGTAATGGGCTGACGGAAGGCGATTGCCAGGAACCATGTGCCGGCGGCGGGGGGTACGCTCTCGCCGGTGGCGCAATCAACCACGTCGTAGTGGCAGATTTCAGCCAGCTGCATCTTGCTCCAGAACTGGATAAGGTGAACTACCAGGAAGGCAAGCACCACGATGCCGAGCACATACATGTTTTTCGACGACCATTCCACCTGCTTCGGGCGCGACTCAACGGCGTAGCGCTGGTTGCCGCGGGCACGGCGGTTCTGGATGGTGAGCCACGTTGCATACACGATGTGAAGCACGAAGCCCAGTGCGAGCACCAGAGTGCCGATCAGGGCATACCAGTTGGCGCCGAGAAACAGACACACCTCGTTGTAGGCGGTGGGCCAGAACAGTGCCACTCCGTTCATCAATGCGTGAAACGTCACGAATAGGACAAGGAAGGCGCCCGTAAGCGACATGACGAACTTCCTACCTATGGATGAGGATGTTAACCACATAAATGTTTTGATTTAGAGTTTATTGTTAAATGTTTTGGATTTTGTTTCCGATTGGTTCGAGGTCTGTAGTTTCGGAGCAGCCGCCTGGCCCTTCAGCCCGCAAACTGCACATCACGACATAATTTATGCAAAATTAGCAATTCGGCGGAAGCTTCACAAATATTAAGGAAAAAATTCTCTATTGCCCCCTCGCACGGCGCGTCCGCAGAGCAACCGCATCAAAAAAATGGATAAAACACGACGCCCCGCTACGGCAGCATGGATGCTAAACGAGCTTCCCTACGGGAGCTCTTTCAGGCGGCTTGTGATA
>OGWR01000697.1_pt1 | contig 29563 bp, 20 predicted proteins | sample 1576061 | NCBI WGS metagenome assembly OGWR01 (sample SAMEA3541511, study PRJEB24748) | human gut metagenome | biome: human gut; feature: human-associated habitat; material: faeces | place: China | collected 2012 | reverse complement strand
AGCTCGTCGATGCGGCGGGCCTGCTGCTTGATGATGATGTCAGCGGCATCACCGTCGAGCGCGCCAATCGAAACATGCGCGCCGACAGCGCCTTCGGACATAACGGGAACACTCGAATCCGGAACACCGGACGCCATATTGTCAAGGTTCCGCCTCGTCACAAAAATACGCTTGTACCGTTCAACGAGCTGCGCAATGATCTCGCTGTCATCCAGGTGATCGTTGCCGCTCACTGATTTGATGGCGGCGGCCTTCCAACGAGCCACGCTGCGTTCGATGCGCTTGTACCCGACCAGTTCCGGTGGCAATCCCGCCTCACGGAAGATTTTGGTCGGAGATTCCCCCGCAAGATATCGGATGGTGCACACCTGCTTGAAAGCATCGGAATAGGTGATACGATTACGCGTCACATTCGCCACCGCCGGTAATTCCCGCAACAACTGAATCTCCTCATCGCTGAATACTCCACCGCCACGCACGGCATACCTCCCGTCCTGTGTCTCCATTGCTCACTTCTCGTGGATATGCTTTATGATTCTATGGCCCGCTTGCCGTACGATACCCTCGTTTTTCCCCTCTCTTCGGAGACTGTCTGTGACTGCCTCGCATCCACGGTTCAGCTTGTTGCAACACGTCACACCAATCCGCACTGTCCCCTCGAAAAATATCCTCATCTGATGTGGATGACACCCCACAGATGTTCCCGCGGGGCTGGGTCGGACCGTAGGATAGTCGGGTCGCGGGCGCACGCAAAAGGGGCCAACCCGGTTGGATTGACCCCTGCATAGCTTTTGGCGTTACCGCCTTGTGAGTTTAGTGCATGCGCTGACGGCTCTTAACCGCAACGGTCACACCGGCACCGGCCACGAGCAGCGCCACGACAGTGAACAGCGTGGTGCCCGCAGCACCGGTGAGCGGCAGCTGGGTGATGGACTTCACGTTCTTCACGGTGGCGATCTGGTCGTCGGCCGGCAAAGTGACCTGATGGAGGAGATCCTGCTTGAAGGTAACAGTGCCGTTCTCTGCAATGCTCACGTCGAAGGTGACCCTGAAGTTCTGGGCGTAGCCGCTTGGAGCACTGGTTTCCATGACCGTGTAGTCTCCAGCTGCAAGGCCCTTGAACTGCACCAGACCATCAGCGCCGGAGGTGAACACCGTGGCGTTCGTTTGATCGTCAACAGAGGACCAAGCTTTGGATTCAGTATCCTGCTTGAGGAACTTGCCATCCTTCTTCTTGACGACGAACTGCGCGCCGGCCAAAGCGTTGGCATCGTTGTCGACGCCGATCTTCTTGAACTGGAAGCCGTAGGTCTTGGATTCGGTCTTGCCTTCGCCGCTGGTGCCACCATTGGTGGTGATCGTGGCCTTGTTGTCCACGCTGCCGTCCAGGCCGGTCAGCGCATCCTTGGTGACGACGCCGGTGTACGACACGACGATGGTCTTGCCCGCCAGGGACTTCGCGCTGGCGAACGTGATGGTCGTAGTGGTGCCGACGGCGGCGCTACCGGTCTGTTCCACCTTGTACAGGGCGGCATCCACGTCCTTGCCGTCGACCTGCACCTTGAAGGTGTTCGTCTCGGCGACCTTCAGGCCCTTGGACGCGGTATCGGTAATGGTGAAGGGATACACGTCATAGTTGGCTGCGGAAGCAGGGACGGCCGCGGACACGGTGAAGTCGACGGTGTCGCCGACATTCACGGTCTTGCCGTTCACATCCACATCGCCGACCTTGGCGGTCTTGCTCGGCGGGGTGAGCGGGTTCTCGTTCTTCGCATTGAACCGGCCCACAGTGGTGATGCCGCCCTGGCCGGTCTTCGCGTCGGCAACGATCCGCAGATTGTCCAGGACATTGACGGTGGTGGCCACAACGGCCGGAGTGCCGGCCTTGCCGTTATAGGTGTCAGTCACCAGGTACCAGCCTTCGCCATCCACCGCGACCGGCTGGGCCGTGCCCGCCTGCTCCGCGGTCACGGTCAGGCCTGCGCCATCGGCGGTCGGCAGCGGATTGGTCTTGGCCAGTTCTTCAGCGAACTTGCGGATCTGCTCCGCGTTGAACGTCGCCACATATGCGGCCGGATTGTCCTTATATTCCGCCGGAACGCTGTTCTCAGTATCGTTGTCGGCGGCATCGGCGGCCGTGGTCACGAAGGTCTTCCACGCCTCGACCGTGTTCACTTCGACGGAACCGCTGTCGGCGTTCGCGAACGTGGCGAACTTGTACGGCGTGTACTTGTGGCCAGCCTGCGCATTGGTGACCTGCAGCAACGGCGTAGTCGTCTGCGGTCCATCGGCCTGCGCGCTGGCTGCACCCAAAGCCATGCCACCGAGCAGCGTCGCAGCGGCGGCGATGCCGGCGAAAAGTTTCCTCATCTTCATGAAAACCCTCTCTTCCTTATTGTTTGATTACTTGTTTCTGCGATCGCGGGAGGCGGGAACCCAACTTGCTCCCGCAATCCGCAAATCTTGGATTATCGGTCGGAACGCCTTCAAGTTGGCAGACGTTCCGACCCCGCACAGCGATTCAGACGAGTCGCTTCTTGCCGTTCCACACACCGGCAGCGCCGATGAGCAGCACCGCAAGCCCGCCGACCGCACCGCCGACGAACAGCCACTGACGATCCGTCATCCCGCCCGTCAACGGCAGCGCCGACACTGCGATGTAGTGGTTGGTGAAAGCGACCGGTTGCGTACTGACGCTCTGCGATTCGGGAACCGTCTTGCCATTGTCGTCCAGCACCTTGGTCACGGACGTCACGGCAGAACCCCACTTGCCGGCAGCGTTTTTGCTCACGGTCACCACGACCTTGTACTTCGCCTGTGAGTAGTGCAGTGCAGTGATTTTTCCCAGGTTTTCCGTCACGTAGTACGTGTATTCGGCGTCACCGGCGTTGTAGGTGATATCACCGAAGGACTCGGTATGGTCGGTCGAATCACGCTTCACCGTGACCGTGCATGACTGCTGATCCTTGCAGCGGGTCGGCAACGGGGCGTTGCCTTCCGCCTCCAACATGAAGTCGAACTGGTCGGAATCCTTCCACCCACGACCGGTCAGATTCTTCCGTACCGAGATTAGGTGCTGCAGTGATACCGTCTTCAGCGTGTTGGTGATGGTCGCAGTCAATGTTCCCTCATCGGCATTGGAAGACCACACCATCTGCTTGGTCAAATCAGCATTGTTATTCGCGGCATTGTTGACTTTGTAGGTGACGTCATATCGGTCATCGCCGGTGGTTTCCACCACGGAATACGTGTAGCCGGGCACCAGATTATCGACCGTTGTGGTCCAATTGTTGGCGGCGTTCAGCGTGATCGAATCACCACCAACGTTCTCCGCATTAGTAGTCGCACCAATCGCCTTGCGTTGCAATTGCACCGTCACGGAATTGGCATGCTCACCGCTGCCCTTCCATTGCTTGGTGATGTTGATCTTGCCAAGCTTCACCTGCACCACCGGATGCGGATATTCGGCTTCGGTCCTTTCACAGGATGTCGCGTTGTTGACCTCGGTGAGCACGCAATAGTTCAGCTTTGCATCCACGTTGGAATAGTAGCCTTGCTTCCCGGCGGATACGTTTCCGGTATCCGCGTCTCCCATATCCGGATAGTTGTTGCCGCTCGCATAGTTGGTATATGCGGCATCGCTTGGCTTGACTTTGAAGGAAACGTCGATGTCATCAGCCTTTTCTGCGACGATGCCATCAGTACCGTCAGTACCGTTGAACGTCACCGTCACGGTGCGATTGCCGGAACTGTCGACGCTGTATATGGCCGTATATCCGCTCGTCAGCTTGGTACTGCCGTTCTTCACCGTCACATATTGCGTGATGTTGGCACCGTTGGCGACACCTGCGAACTCGACCGGATCCACCCACTGGGACAAGGTGTCGGCGATGGAGAAGACCTTGATCTTCGCGGAAGAGGTAATGGTGGAATAGATCTGGTCGAATGCTTTCGTCAGATTCTCAGCGTTCGTGCCGTCAAATTCCTCGCCATTCACTGCATTGGCTTCAGTGGCGAGATCGGTCATCTTATTCGCATCAGCGGAAGTCTTCACCACATAGAGTGCGGCATCGCCACGTTTGTTAGCCTCAGCCAGGGCGGCAGCATAGTTGAAACCGTATGTATCGCTATTTCCTGCACCGTACGCGCCATCGGAACTACCATCAGGATTTTCACCCCACATGTACCGTTGTGCTTGGCAGGACTCCGGGGTCGTATATTCCGGATGAGCAGTCCGCCCATCCCAAAACGAATACGAATAACATCCGCTGTACGAGGTCGTACGGTATGTCGGATTGCCATCCGAGAGGAAGATGATGTGCTTCTTCACACCAGAGCGGCCTTTCAGATCGTTTGCCTGCTGGAGCGCGGCCTCCCAGTTGGTGCCGCCGTCGGGGTTACCCTTCACGGCGTTGTTGATTTCCGAGGCGTTCGTGGTGAACGTCTGCTTGAGAAAAGCGTTAGTGCTGAATGTCACTACCGCCATACGTACCTGTTGATCATCCGACAACGTTGAATTCTCGGTAGTCAGCAATTTCTTAGCGAGCGCGTTGGCAGCTTTTTTCGCATTGCTGTCGAGTTCGCCCTTCATGCTGCCGGACTTGTCCATGACCAGCACAATGTCGGCCGGTGTGGCAGTGGTGACCGTGGATGAGGTGCTATCGCCGGATGCGGTCAGATACAGCGTGTACTGATCACCGTCGCCGCCATCGGTTTTCACGATGCTTTTGTTGTTCGACGGCTTCACATTGGAATTCACGATGGTTACATGACTCGTCTTGCCCACGGTGAACAAGCCGGTTTCGGCGTATGCATTATCATTGCTGCCCTGCTGCGTCATCGGGGAACCGTTCGCGGACACGGTGTAGCCGCTAGAGTCCAACTCCCGCACCTTATACGAGGTAGCGTCGGTGAAACTGTCGGATTGCACGCGGGCGAATTGACCCTTGGTCAGCGTTATCACACCGTTGTCTCCGATCGACTTATCGGATTGAACGACCTGATTGGTGTACGCATTGTACACGCTGTATTCGCCCTGGTACGGGGTTAGGGAATCGTCGACGAACAGCTGGAATTGGAACTGTTTGTCCGCGTCGATGGTGCCTAGGGCTTCCTTCTCGATATCGATGGCCTTGGACGGCTTCACCGGCAGATTGAACTTGATCTTGCAGTTGGAGCCGCCGTCGCCGCGTTCCAGATAGAAGAAACTCAGATGATGTGTCTTATACGGCGTGGAATCCCATCGCTTTCCCGCATTGGCAAATGCCTGGTCGATTGTTCCGGCAGGATGGTTTCCATGACTCTGCGTCCTGTCATAGGTGATCTTGCCGGTGGCGAAATTGATGCTGCCATCCAACGCCTGATGGATACCACCCAAATCAAGCACCAGCACATCATCGATGAACACCCACACATCATCGTCGCCGGTAAAGTCGAACACCATGTCCTGATTGTTAACCTTGCCGTATTCCGGCATGTAGAACTCGGCGCCAAGATTCATGCCGAAAGAATATTTATTATTCTCACTATCGTCTCCAAATGGAGCGAAGCAAGGAGTACTAGCCTGGTCCGTACAAGTCCAGTCGATCCGCGTGAACTTGTTCGACACCGTGTCATATGTAGCCTTCTGGAAATCGGCGTCGAAACCGTAATACCCATCCTTGTCCAATGTCAGCAGTCCGCCATCCGGCTCGTAGCTGGTGACGGCTTCATCATCAGGCTTCCCGCCAAAGAGATAGTCCAATGATTCTGATTCCTTATCAGCCGCCATGGTCGGATAGCCATCATTTGTCAGGGTTTTATTCACAATACCGGTGTATGCGCCATTGTCATTACCGACATATTTGTTATACTCTTCTGGACCAGCGTTCTTGAATTTCAACGCATGACCCTTATTGATGGCATTACGATCGTAATCATGCAATCCCAGGCTGATGCCGGCCTGCTGCTCCGTGGTCTGTTCGGTATCATCCGCCATCGCGGCGGAAGTGGTGGCGTAGCCCATGCCGCCGAGCATGGCGATCGCAACGATGACGGCGACTATTCGTTCAGCAAAGCTCCTCTCGGGCTTTGCCTGTTGTATTCGCGTATGCCTCATCTGCTACCTCCCCTTACACACCGTGTGCATGTGCACGATTCACATCTTCATCACCAGTCACGCATCCAGCCGACGCGGATACACTTCCGGCGCTCCAATTTTGAACAATAAAAGGAAAAGGGAATGGATATGTACACCCTAAGCGCGGGAGATTCGGGGGTATGAAATAGCCTCGAAACCAAGTGGTAACAACGTTTTCAGCTATCTGCGCTACCCGAAATTCACATAAGCCCGACGTCCGACGGGGCAACATTATTCACATGTCCGCAACCGTACGGATGTCGCCTCAGCATGCCAACGCAACAGCTAGCCACGTTTCGGCCACCAAGCCGCATGTCTGCGAATATGCCATGGCCGTCTACGCAGCCAGGCAAGCAGCATCCCCGACACGAGCACGCCAGCCGACACCGCAATCGCAATCGTCCGCGCATCCTTCGCCGCATTCCGCTCCTCGGGAACCACTCCAGGAATCGGCGCACGCACCGCCGAAACCAGCAACCGGTGGGTGTTCACCCCGTACGGCGTGCAGGTCATCAACGTCACCCGGTCCTCGCCGGGCACAATCTTCAGCTTCGAGGTGTCATTCGGTTCGATCACCGAAATGCGATCCACCTTGTAGCCGAGCGTACGGCCCATCACTTCGATGTAGAAGTAGTCGCCGACGCGCATCTCATCCAAGCGCGTGAACATCATCGCCTCGACCAGCCCACGGTGGCCGGTGATCACCGCATGCGTGCTCCGCCCGCCCACCGGCAGGCTGCTGCCATACAGATGGCCGGATCCGGATGCGAGCGCCGACTGCGACGTGCCATGGTAGATCGGCAGACGTACGGAAATCTTCGGAATGCGGATGGTTCCCATCACGCCGCTGCCCGAATCGAGCAAACTTTGATATTCCTTATCTTTGGCGCTGGCGCTATTTGATTCCGCGGCACCGGATTCACTGGACTGCGAACCGCCCTGCACTCGGGAGAACGGGTCTTGAGCCTCGCCGAGAATCGGCTGCCCCGAAGCCGCAAGCCGCCTGTTATATGCTTTGGCCGCGGCAAACGCCTCATCAGCCTGGGGGTAAGGCCAGCCGGCGACCGCCTGCGCGGACCGATCCGACGTATTCCGTAGCTCCAGCGCCGACTGATACTGTAGAAACATAGGAAACCCACCGATACCTATCGCAAGAATGATCAACAGCGCCGCAACCACCCGCATGGCAATGACTTTCCTACGTTCTCTGCGCCACTGCCGCACCTCATCGGCAATGTCGACGGCTTCTTCGAAAGACGGCTCCCGATAGCGCTCCGCCTGCTGTTGCCGCATGTCCATCACTGGATGAACTTCCGCAGCACACGTTCAAGCTCGTCGATACGCAACGCTTGCTTGGCGATGAGCATGTCGCATTTGCTGATGGTCAGTTGCGCCTGCGCAAGCTTTGCCGCCATATTCTGCGATTCGTCGGCTTCAGTTGGATCATTCGTCTCCCCTTCGCGCGTAGTCCCTTGCAGTTCGGCGATCGACAAATCGTCTTCAACATCCTGCAGATAATGGTTCGCGGGCCCTTTTCCCTTTCGACGCTCATCACGTTCCTGCTGCTTCCAGCGCGCGATGCACCGCTCCACACGCTTGTAGCCGATCAGTTTCGGATCAAGCCCCGCTTCACGGAAAATGGCTGACGGTGATTCACCGGCGTTATAACGGCACATCGCTTCCACTCGGAAACGGTCTGAATATCGAATACGCGACGCGCTCACGCTTTCCACTGCGGGAAGGCTGGCCAAATACGCGCGCTCCTTTGCGGTGAATTTTCCATCAACCATTCTTCCCTCCCCCTATATTGCCTAAACAGCTTGGTTCAGAATCGTATCGGAGCTTTCCCATTGGCACCCTCGTTAAAACCCTCGAATAAAGCCCACCCTTCCCCCAATGAAAAGAAGGAGTTCCATCTTCAAAACAAAACAGTTCCGCCATTTTGCACAGATAGTAACGCTCATAGAATTACCCCCCCCCCCATAAAATTTACAAAAACTTAACCTTGCCCCAGAGTGCCCTTTGGCTCATCATGGGGCATCACGTCCTTGAACACCGTCATGCAGACTCACTAGGCTAGAAACATGACGCAAGAGCTCGTTTCATTGACTATCATCATGGCGGTGGCGGCCGTCAGCCCGATTGTGGCGCAGCTGATTCCAGGAAGGTTCATTCCACAAACTGTGCTGCTGCTCGTCACCGGAGCCGCACTCGGTCCGTACGGACTGGGCGTAATCGAGGTGAACGACGCCGTGAAACTCTTGAGCGAGCTCGGCATGGCGTTCCTATTCCTGCTCGCCGGCTATGAAATCGACCCGAAACGACTCGCCGGACATCAAGGCAAAGTCGGCCTTGTCACATGGATCATCACCTTGGGGCTCGCCGGACTCGTCGTGACCCTGCTTCCATTCTTCGCAAAGCAAGGCATCAACGGCATCGCCACGGTAATAGCACTTACCACCACCGCTCTCGGCACACTCATGCCGATTCTCAAGGAACGCAACCTCGAAGGCACCCCCATCGGCGACGCCATCATCTCGTACGGAACGTGGGGCGAACTCGGCCCAATCCTTGCCATGGCCATCCTGCTATCCACCCGAACCGGCTGGCAGACCATGCTCGTGCTCGGCGCGTTCCTTACCATCTGTCTACTGTGCGCAATGCTACCCACGAAAGCACTGAAAACCGGCCATCGCCTGTACCGTTTCCTTACGGAAAACGCGAACACGTCATCGCAAACGCTCATGCGACTGACCACATTCCTGCTCATCTTCCTTGTCACCATTTCTGCACTGTTCGAACTTGACGCGGTGCTCGGCGCGTTCGCCGCAGGCTTCATCCTGCGTTACATCATCCCCGACGGCAGCAAGTCGCTGGAAATGAAGCTGGAAGGCGTCGGCTACGGATTCCTTATTCCTGTGTTTTTCGTGGTGTCAGGAGCCGCGATCAACGTGCGCGCCGTGGCAGGCCGACCCGCGCTGCTCGTCGCGTTCATCGTAATGCTCATGCTGATTCGCGCGGTGCCCGTATATGTTGCGCTATCGCTCGACAAACGCGAGAATCCGCTGTCATCGCATCATCGCGTCACCGTAGCGCTGTATTGCACGACCGCGCTGCCGATCATCGTCGCCGTCACGTCACTGGCGGTGAAGGTCGGCACCATGCAAGGCGACACCGCGTCAACACTGGTCGCAGCCGGCGCGATTACGGTGTTCCTAATGCCACTGCTTGGCTCGATCACATATCAGGTGGCCGACGTACATCCGGTCACCGCGGTTCGGGAGATTGCACACACACCATCCGATTGGCGGACGATCGTGCACGAACATGCGCAGGTGCGTGCGCTGCTGCACCATCAGGACCGGCTCAAGCGTATGGCGGAAACATTGGACGCACTGGAGAAGATGGGAACGATGGGACATGGCGATGCGGCACATAGCAATGCCGGACATGGCGATGAATATCGAGCCGAACTTGTGAAACGTGCGCGCCGCGAAATCGACCGGCAGTTGAAGGAACTCGGCCTGGACCCGCAGCTCACCACGCAACTGCCACACAACTACCGTTATCCGAAGAACTGAAACGCGAATCCGAGCCTTTCCGGCACTCTAAGTGTCCGATTCTGGAGAAACGGACAACCGTAACGCACTTTTACCCGTCTAGTTGTCCGATTCTGGAGAATCGGACATTCAGACATGCGCCTATTCGACGGATTTGAGCGAACTAATCGGGTCGATACGATCCAACACCGGATTCACGAACAACTGCACGAGCAGCGCGAAAGCCATGGTCGCGCCGGCCGCAATCACATAGCTCAACGGCTTGCATTCCACTTCGAAATACAGTGCGGGCATGTTCAACGCGGCCGTCAGCAATCCGCCGACGAAACGTCCGAGCGGCAAGCCCAGCACCACGCCCATCATGGTGAGCACCATCATTTCACGGTTCACATAGTGGTGAACCTCTTTGTCGAAGAATCCGAGCACCTTGAGCGTGGCCATCTCGCGTTCACGTTCTGACACGTTGGTGTTGGCGAGCGTGAACAACACCACGAGCGCGAGCCCGCCCGCGAGCGCCACGATCAGCGCGACCACCGCACCCATCAGATCGAATTTGAAGCTTTCCGCCATGTGCGCGCAGCTCACGGCTTTCATGACCGCATCGTCGTCTTCCAGCTTTTCCGCATAGGCGGCCTGGGATTCGCCTGAACCTTTGAGCTTCGCATACATGGCGTTCCACACCAATTGTTGGCCGTTTGACGATGCGCCATTCGAGGTACCGGATTCGCCGTTTTGATTGTCCGATTCTCCAGAATCGGACGCGGAAGATGCGGAAGACGTGCCGGATGCAGCAGTATCGAACAGCTGGCGATAATAGGTTTCGCTCACATACACGTCCGATCCGATCACACTGCGGATCACCGCGCTGACATGCGCTTCGGCCTGCATATCGTCACCGTTGGTCAGCGTTACCATACCGCCCGCTTTGACGCCCATCGCGCTTGCCGCGGACTGCGATACGATCACGCCGTCATCGCCCAGACTTACCGTATCGGCCGCACCATCCACCCAACTGGAGCGCACCGGCTGCAACGTGACCATCTTGCCGAACTCGCTGCGTTCACTGTCGGGCACGGCAACCAGCTGAATGCTTTCGCTCCCCGAATCGCCGGTCAAATCACCCGATTCAACGCGCACGTCCATGCTCGACGTGACGCGACCATCCGAAGCGACTTTCTGCCGCATCGCATCAGCGTCATCATCGTTCGCGACCACCATCAAATCGTACTGATACACGTCCTGATACTGTTTCGCGCCCAATGCGGCAACGGTGTCGTTGATCGCAAGTCCGCACACAATCAGCGCGGTGCAGCCGGCCACGCCGCCGACCGTCATGATCAGGCGCGATTTGAAGCGGAAAATGTTGCGTGCCGTGACTTTGCCGAGAAAGCTCATGCGATTCCACAACGGCTTGATACGCTCCAGTAGAATGCGCGATCCTGCACGCGGCGCTTTCGGACGCATGAGACTGGCCGGCTTCTGTCGCATTTCCTGCGCGCACGCATACACGGTTGCGGCAAGCACGCCGACCACGAACAGCGCGACTCCGGCCGTTCCATACAGCCAGTCGTATGCCAAGCGTACGTCCGGCATCACATACAAGCCTCGCAATACGACGAGCAGGAACGCCGGAATGCCAAGGAAGCCTGCGATCAGGCCGAGTCCACCGCCGATCAGGCAGGCGAACAGCGCGAACAACAGGTATCGTGAGGCGACCGCAAGACGCCCGTAGCCGAGCCCTGTGTATGTGCCGATCAGCCCGCGATCCTCTTCGACCATGCGCGCCATGGCGGTCAGACTCATCATCACCGCCACGAGCAAGAACACGATCGGGAATGCGTTGCCCAGCGATTGGATGGATTCCAGATCAGATTTCAGCGAGCTGAATCCGCCGATTTGCGACCGGTCCTGCACATACCAACGCACTTGCGGAATGCTGTCTTCCAGCTCGTTTTGCTTGGATTGCAGTGTCCGTTCGGTGTCTTTTTTCTGCTGGTCCAATTTCGATTGCGCCTGGTCGAGTTGCGCTTTGGCTTCCGCTAATTGCGGGCTTGCGGCAATTACCGTTTCACGTAGTGTTTCACGGGTTGTTTCGTCGAGGGATCCTGCAGCCGCGCCCGCCTGCATATTGACGATTTGGTCGATTTGCTGATTGAGCTGGCTGCGATTGCTGTCGATCTGCTGTTGCGCTGCGGCGAACTGTTTGTCGGTTTGCGCTTTCGCCTCGTCGATTTGTTTGGTTCCAGCGTCGAGTAGTTCCTGATGACGCGCTTTCTGGCGATTGGTTCGCACCGTGCCGTCGATGCGGTCAGCTACTTCGCTGACGGTGTCGTCGTACACGTCACTGAACGAGTCCTTGTCGGCGGCGCCTTTCACGAGAATGGTGACGGCCGTGTACATGCTGCCGGTCACACCGTCGGACGGCGCAAAGAACGTGTAGTCGCTGGTGGCGGAGGAACGGAACGCGTTCGTACCCGAATAGCCGTCTGGATTGGTGAGATCCTGCGGGTCAAGCACCACGCCCACAATAGTCAGTTCGGTGGGAAAGCTCGGTGCCTGATTGTCCGATTCACCAGAATCGGTCACCCGTGCGGCACGTTTGCCATCCTGCGTGTCCGATTCTGCAGAATCGGACATCTGGGACCCGTTTTCGCCCGTTTGATTGTCCGATTCTGCAGAAGCGGACACAGAAGAAGACGCCGAATCCTGCGGTGTCACCGTAATATGGTCGCCCTTTTTATATCCGGAATCCTTGATGAATTTGCGCGTCACCGCGATCTCACCGGACTTTTCAGGCATACGGCCACTTTGCAAATACGGCTGGTCAATGCCGTTCGTGCCGATCTCCTGCATGGTCACGGTTTTTTTGCCGTTCAGATCGACGGTCACGGTTTGCGAACGTTCGCCCTGCACTTTCGCAACACCGGAAATCTTACGGAGCGCGGCAATATCGTCATCGGTCAATCCGGCCGTCGACAACACCTGAATGTCGTGCAATCCTTGGGTGTCGAAAAAACGATCCGTCGCAAGAAAAGCGTCTCGGCAACCCGCGTAAATGCCCGTAAGCACGGCGACGCCCAGCAACGAGATCAGTGCGATGGAGATGAATCGCTTCCACGCATGCAACCACATACGCACCATGTCTTTGATGAATGCCATGACGACCTCCAGCCCGTAGCGCTCAAGCAGCACCAACCATTGCTCCCAAAACCTTCATTTTATTGAACTATCGAACTATTGAACACTATGAAACCGAATCCACGCGCTACAGCTACAATCGGGGAAGACGCGCCATACCAAAAACCATAGGCGCGTCACCTACCACTACTGCCGAACGCAACATCGCCAAGATCGCAAACTTTTGCCGAATTTGCCGAATATTGCCGAGGCACCCAAGAAGAGGAAGCATTCATGAGCGACGCAACCGTTGCGAAGAAACCGCGCGAAACCGACGATGTGCCGGTTCCGCCGACGCTGCGCAAGTCTTTGAAGAATCGTCATATTCAATTGATCGCATTGGGCGGCGCGATCGGCACCGGCCTGTTCTATGGTTCCAGCGAGTCGATTCAGCTGGCGGGCCCGGCCATTCTGCTCGCCTATCTGATCGGCGGTCTGGCGATTTTCCTGATCGTGCGCGCCCTGTCCGAAATGGCGGTCGAGGATCCGAAGGCGGGCGCGTTCAGCTATTACGCCACGCAGTACTGGTCGAAGCGAGCCGGCTTTATTTCCGGCTGGAATTACTGGTTCAACTACGTGCTCGTGGCCATGGTGGAGTTGGCCGTGGTTGGCTCGTTCGTGAATTACTGGTTCCCGAACATTCCGAAGTGGGTGTCGGCGGCGGTGTTCCTGGTGGCCATCGCGGCGCTGAATCTTATGGGCGTGAACAAGTTCGGCGAATTTGAATTCTGGTTCGCCATCATCAAGATCGTGGCCGTGCTTGCCATGATTTTCGGCGGTTTGTATGTGATCATCGCGAATGTGCCGACCGCTTCGGGCATTCGCGCGTCGTTCGCCAACTGGTTTACCGTTGACGGCGGATTCCTGCCGCATGGCCTGATGTCTCGCAATGCGGACGGCACGTGGACCGGCCTGCTGATGGCGCTGGTCGTGGTGATGTTCAGCTTCGGCGGCACCGAGCTCATCGGCATCACCGCGGGCGAAACCGAAAATCCGCGCACCACCATCCCGAAGGCCACGAACGGCATTATCTGGCGTATTCTCGTGTTCTACATCTGCGCGCTCGGCGTGATTATGGCCGTGGTGCCGTGGAGCACGATCGACGGCAATTCCAGCCCGTTCGTGCAGATTTTCGACTCGGTGGGCGTGCATGCGGCCGCCGGCATTCTGAATTTCGTGTGCTTGACCGCCGTGATGAGCGTGTACAACTCCGGCCTGTACGCGAACTCGCGCATGCTGTATTCGTTGGCGAAGCAGGGCAATGCGCCCGCGTATCTGGGCCGCCTGAACAAGCGCGGCGTTCCGGTCGGGGGTGTGATCACGTCGGCCATCATCATTGCGATCGCCGTGGTGGTGGTGTTCGTGTGGCCTGATTTCGCGTTCAATTATTTGATGTCGATTGCCACGATTGCCGCTGCGATTAATTGGATCATGATCATGATTACGGAAATTAAGTTCCGTCGCGTTATCGCCGCCGGCGACGGTCCGAATGATTTGAAGGGATTGAAGGGCCAGGAAGCACTTGACAAACTTGCGTTCAAGCTGCCGTTCGCCAAGGTGACGCCGTATGTGGTGATCGCGTTCATGCTGCTGGTCGTGGTGCTGATGTGCTTCTCCGCAAGCTATCGCATCGCAGTGGTCGCCGGCGTGATTTGGCTGGTCGTGCTGTTCGCCGCCTATCAGATCACACAGAAGCGCGCCTGAAGTCGTAAGGCAACAATGCGCCCATGCCTCAAGCGAAGGGCACGGGCGCTTTTTGATTTCAGATTACGATTTCAGATTTCAGATTTTGATTTCCAATCCGCGATTCCCGGGCTGTTCCGGGGACTCGCGCCGTTCGACCTGTGGTACCTGTCGAAGCAGTCCGGCAACACCGTCGCAATCCTGTATGGCGTAACCCTTGCGGCGATCGCCGCGATCGGCTCGCTGCTCGCTTTCATCCTGCCCTTGTCGGGGCACAGCAAATGCGCAATCGCAATTTTTAATTCATCATCGCATTAACTCATCATCGCATCTTATTCCGCTGCCGGAGCGGAACCGGTCGAAGCGCGGGCACGCAATTCGTACGGCCCTTCCATCAGATGCCCCACACGCTCGCCGCCGATCAGCTTGAGCAGCAATCCGGCGGCCTGCCTACCGGTATCGACCACGTCACGGCCCATGGCGGTCAGGTTCGGATACGCCGCGGTGCACATGAGGGAATCATCCCACGACATGATAGAGATTTCCTCCGGTACTTTGATGCCTTGCGAAGCTGCCACGCCAAGGCCAGCCAACGCCATCACATCATTGTCGTAGATGATCGCCGTCGGATGCTCAGAGAACGCCAGCAGGCGCTTCGTGGCCTCGCGACCGGTTTCCGGCGTGTAGTCGGTGTGCAGGCAACGATAACGCATGCCCAGCTCGGAAGCGACGTCCGCAAAGGCGGAATCGCGAATATACGAGTGCGCAAGCGATTCGGGACCGCCGACGCGGGCGATCTGACGATGCCCGAGATCATACAGGTATCGCACCGCTCGGCGCACGGCATCGGCGTCGGCGCTTGACAGACTCGGCAGATTGCCGACCACGGAGGCATCGGCAATGGCAAGCACCGGCATCTCCTCATGCTCCTCAAGCAAGGCAACGCAAGGGTCTCCAAGCTCGACATTGACGAGCAGCATGGCGTCGACGTTGCCAGTAGCAATCCAATCATCGATGATCGAAAGCTTCGCGTCCTCACCCACGGCCATGCGTACCAGCAGAGAATAATCGTATTTTTCCAGCTCGGCGCCAAGACCGGAAATAAGTTCCATCATGTAGGATTCGACGGAAAGCAGCTTCGGGTCGTAACCCAACACTAGACCCACGCGCTGCGTCTTCGCCTTGGCCAGCGCCTGTGCCGCGCCATTCGGCTTCCATCCCAGTTCGTGTGCGACCTTCAACACTTTGTCTCGAGTCACATCGGAAACACCAGACTTGCCGTTGAGCGCATACGAAACGGCGCTACTAGAGACTCCCGAAGCCTTGGCAACGTCAAAAATCGTCACCTTGCTTTTTTGAATAGGCATGTCCGTGTCCTTCTTCTTAACTTAAATCGCAACTTAAACGGTTCATCTACATCGTACAGTAAAAGCGCCGACCAACCTCTTGAAAAGTCAGCGTTCACAACACTTTCGTTTCTTAAGGTTGGCGGCGCTTCAACTTATGTTTTTACTCAACCGAACACGTCAACTGAAATTTCAGTAGTCCTCTATCCACTCTTCTACCGCTTCAGTAGACGGCGTACTCGCGGAAGCTCACCATTCGCGCTTCGGATCGTTGGCGGAACGCGGCACGTTGGCGGCTGCGAACGCACCCGGAGCGGCAAGCGCTGCGGCATCGGCAGTGGCGATATGCAGCACGACGCTTTCGCCCGGAAGCAGCGAGACCATGCCCTCGGCCACCGAAGCCTTCGCGTCGACCTTATCTGCCATGCAGAACAGGTCGCGCACGTAGCTCTTGGCTGTGACGGTAAGTTCCACGCCATCTTCCACGGCAACGGCCGCGGCACTGAGGGCGAGTTTCACGTAAAACATTTCTTGTATTCACGCAATGGTTGCGGCGCGGATGGCCATCCGCGCGTTCCGGAAGACGAACAGATGGCCGCCGAACTGACCGCATACCTGGAATCATTCGGCCCGGACCTCTGGCAATAGCCTATGCGCTCGCAGTGCAGCGCATTTTATTTGATTCGTTTCTGCGATTTTGGTGGCATAAATCGCAGAAACGTTGATTTTCCAACGATTTTTTATTTGACTGGTATTTGATTCGTATTTGACTGACGTGCGATCAGCAGGACTTCAATCGCAATATAAAGCGTGCGATTGCAGCACACTATAAGCACAGCAATCGCACGCTATGCATCGTCAACTATCGACAATCATGTGACGCAGCCGTTCAACGCAACTATCTAACGTGATTATTCAGCGTGATCAGAGTCGGTGTGATCGGTCAGGTCCAGCTTGAATGGGTGAGCAGGCAGATTATTGTCATTAAACAACGGTGCCGGACCCCAGCTACGCCATGCGTAGCGCATCATCACCGGCGCTGGCACTTCCGGCGTGGCCAACGTAATCGTGCCGATACTGCGGCTGTTGATCGGAATACCGAATTCCGTGGCGTTGTAATCGACCACGTTGACCTTTGCGTTGACCAGATCGTCAATATCGCAATCCACGAAAATCGCGGCGTAGGCCGGATGGAACACACCATCGGCACCGGCAAGCTCGAAACCGGAACGTTCCGGCAGACGCACCAGCGAAGGCAGGCTCTTGGCGAACTCGTCACCAAAACTGTCGGGCGTAGTACCGCTGAAATGCAGGCCGTGCGCGTACCGGAAGAACAGGCGTACGCGGCCGCCTTCGTCGCAGCGGAAACCCAGCACAGTCGGCCCATACACCGGAATACGGCTCATACCATACACTTGGCGAAGCGCACAATTGCCTAGACGCTCGCCCGGTGTACGTTTATCAACCGGATGAATGTTGTTGTATTCGCCGCAATCCATAGTGCAGATGGCGAACACATTGTCGATGGACTGCGCGGCATCCCACTGGGCCTCGCGCAACACCGGCCACAGCATCGGATCGCCGTCACCCTCGTCGACCTTCTTGTCAATCCACTGCGGCAATTGCACGATCAGGAACGGCAGGCTTTCGCTCCACAGCGCACGCCATTCACCAATCATCATGCCCAGCAACTCACGGTAGGATCCGCAATACGGCTCGTCTTCCTCGCCCTGATACCATAGGAATCCCGCCAAGGAGTAAGGCACAATGCGCTCCAGCATGGCATGGAACGCGCCTGACGGACGCCACTGCGAGGTCGGCGTCATCGGCGGCGGCCACGGGCATTCGCCATACTGTTGGGTCAGCGTATCCCACGTCACATCAGGATCGTCTTCGCGGGCGGCTGCGATCGACGCATTCCACGTATCAGAACGCGACTGCCATTCGCCGTACTCCAAATCGAACTGTTCCTGCGTTTTACCTGCGATCGCCTGCTCATAGCGCGCAAGATAGCCGCGCCCGGATTCGCTGGAATTCAGTGCATCTTCGCTCGTCCAGCAACTGATCGACGTACCCCCGATATAACAGTCGATAATGCCGATCGGAAGGTCGGAATCAAGTTCATCACGCAGTTTTCGCGCAAAATAGTACGCTACCGCACTCATTACGCCACTATTTTCAGGCGATGATTCCTGCCAGCTTGCCGCATGTTCGGCGTTGCGATTGATCACACCGGTTTTCGGCACATTGTAGAAGCGCAGTAACGGATCGGCACAGTTATCGAGGGCTTCCTCGGCGTCTTCACTGTTGCGCAATTCAAGTTCCATATTGCTTTGACCGCCGGCCAGCCATACTTCGCCGATAAGCACGTCATAATATTCGATGAAATCGTTGCCTGCGGTGACGCGCAACGTGTAAGGGCCACCTTCGGGCTGTGCCGGCAGCATGACGCGCCACGGTGAAAAACCGTTCTTGATCTCTTTGGAGGCGTACGCATGCGCCTGCACGATCACGGAACCATCGAAATCGCGGATTTCCGCGGAAACCTCAAGTCCGGCGCAATCGGCATCAAGCGCGCCGAACACGGCGATGGGCTTGTTACGCTGCAACACCATATGCGAGGCGAAAATCGCGGCGACGTGCAGAACTCCTGACGTGCTACGGTCTTCGGTAGGTTCAGCCGACGTTGTCATTTCAGAACCAGGTGCGGGACCAGTCGCAGTGACCATGACATCTCTTCCTATAGAAAAACCGTAAGAAACCGTACATATCTATCCTAGAACAATATGCGACAGAACATACAAAAAAGACCGCCACCCGTAAGGGCAGCGGTCTTGTAAAAGACTCAGCGATTAGCCGAATGAGCCACATCAGCCACGGGCGATCTTGCCGGTGAAGGTGGCCATATCAGCGTCGTCATCCTTGCCGTTGTTCCAGGAGAACATGGCGCGCAGCTTCGGACCGACGGTCTCGATGCGGACGTTGCCGTACTCTTCCTGCAGAGCCTTGAACTTCGGAGCGCCAGCGTCCTGGTCCTCGATGAACTCCTTGGCGAAGGAGCCGTCCTGGATGCGCTGCAGGTGGTACTGCATGCGCTCACGCACGTGCTCGTCGATGCAGGTGTTGGTGTAGTCGCCGTACTGGGCGGTGTCGGAGCAGGACCAGCGAGCCTTGTTCAGACCGCCCTCGTTCATGAGGTCGACGAGCATCTTCAACTCGTGGCAGACCTCGAAGTAGGCGATTTCAGGCTGGTAGCCGGCGTCGGTGAGGACCTCGAAGCCCATTTCAACAAGCTTGTTCACGCCGCCCATGAGCACATTCTGCTCGCCGAACAGATCGGTTTCGGTCTCCTCGGTGAAGGTGGTCTTGATGGCGCCTGCACGCAGAGCGCCCAGAGCCTTGGCGTAAGCCAGGGTGATGTCCCAAGCGTCGCCGCGCGGATCCTGCTCCACGGCCACGACGACCGGAACGCCACGGCCGTTGGCGTACTCACGACGCACGATGTGGCCCGGGCCCTTCGGGGCGACCATGAAGATCGGGTGGTCCTCGGACGGCTTGATGTAGCCGTAGTGGATGTTGAAGCCGTGAGCGAAAGCAACAGCTGCGCCCGGCTTGATGTTCGGCTCGATGTCATTGGCCCAGATGGTGCGCTGGTACTGATCCGGAGCCAGAATCATGATGATATCGGCCTCAGCAGCAGCTTCCGGAACGGACTTGACTTCCAGACCCTGCTCCTTGGCGTGCTCGACGGACTTGGAGGTCGGACGCAGACCGACGACGACGTCCACACCGGAATCGCGCAGGTTCAGAGCGTGAGCATGACCCTGGGAACCGTAACCGATGATGGCAACCTTCTTACCTTCGAGGACCGAGAGATCGCCGTCGTTCTCGTACCAGATTTGTGCAGCCATTGTACTTGGCACTCCTTTTTATGTAGTGGGGTGAACGCCTCCCGGCGCTCGGGTTTCTACCATTCGCAGATGAATTCGCGTGTTTTTGTGCATGGATTTTGTCCTGCAAACTGGGGTCTATCCTACTCCCGTCCCTTCCTAAATAAGCATTGAGTCCACAAAGTGGGCCACCGCCTAGCCGTGCGGCTCCCCCGACAATCAGTACTGCGATCCCGCATACGAAATATCCCAGTCATAAAACAACACAGCAACAAAAAGAAGCCACCGCGGTGAGACGGTGGCTTCCAACACGTTTCGCGCATATTGCGCTACTACGTTATTCAGCGGCCCTTAACATGCAGCCGCTACAGCGAAATCACTGAACCTGGGTACGAGCGATCTTGCCGTTGAAGGACTCGGCCATATCGGCATCGGCGTCCGTCTGGTTGTTCCAAGAGAACATGGCGCGCAGCTTCGGACCAACGGTCTCCAGGTGCGGGTGGCTGTACTCTTCCTGCAGCTCCTTGAACTTCGGAGCGCCAGCGGCCTGATCATCCATGAACTCCTTGGCGAAGGAGCCGTCCTGAATGCGCTTGAGCTGGTACTGCATGCGCTTCTTGGTCTCTTCAGTGATGACGGTGGAGGTGTAATCGCCGTACTGAGCGGTGTCGGAGCAGCTCCAGCGAGCCTTGTTCAGACCACCCTCGTTGGCCAGATCCACCAGCATCTTCAGCTCGTGGAACACCTCGAAGTAGGCGATCTCCGGCTGGTAGCCAGCCTCGGTCAGCACATCGAAGCCCATATCGCACAGGTGGTTGATGCCACCCATGAGCACGTCCTGCTCACCGAACAGATCGGTTTCGGTCTCCTCGGTGAAGGTGGTCTTGATGGCGCCTGCGCGCAGAGCGCCCAGAGCCTTGGCGTAAGCCAGGCACAGCGGCCAAGTCTTGCCATCCGGATCCTGCTCCACAGCCACAACGACCGGAACGCCACGGCCGGCGGCGTACTCACGACGAACGATGTGGCCCGGGCCCTTCGGGGCGACCATGAACACCGGATGATCCTCGGACGGCTTGATGTAGCCGTAGTGGATGTTGAAGCCGTGAGCGAAAGCCAGAGCAGCGCCCGGCTTCAGGTTCGGCTCAACGTCCTTCTTGTACACGGCGGCCTGGTACTGGTCAGGCAGCAGGATCATCACAACGTCGGCTTCGGCAACGGCCTCGGCAACAGGCTTGACCTCGAGGCCCTGCTCCTTGGCGTATTCCACGGACTTAGAGGTAGGACGCAGGCCGACGACGACATCCACACCGGAATCGCGCAGGTTCAGCGCGTGGGCGTGACCCTGGGAACCGTAACCGAGGATGGCCACCTTCTTGCCATCGAACACGGACAGATCGGCATCCTTCTCGTACCAGATAGTTGCTGCCATAATAGGCGCTCCTTTATTTTTCTTTTTATAGCGATTCGGGACTTGCATCCCCGAACAAACTCGCGATATTTAATTCTTGTTTCGGTTGTTCACAGCGGGCGATGGTTCCTAGGAGATTACTCCCCCGGATTGTGTCCGAGGAACCACCCCGCCTCTCCTGCGGAACTGTTTTAGTCCCGCTTTCTTTATATTGGTTGCTGACGTTCACATAGTGGTTATATTCGCGTCAAACGTTTTTAGTAAGGCTTCCGTCGATGTCATCTTGACACGTCGCTGAATAGCCGGTCAAACGGCACTTGGCGATTGATCACTTGGTGAAATCAACATCCTTAGTCTCCTTGCAGCTCAGCACCGCAACGAGGCAGCACACGGCCATCACGCCGAGGTACAGACCGACGGAGTGCACACCCCAGTGGTGGGACAGCCAAGTGGCGATGGTCGGCACGAATGCCGCGCCGACGATGGCGGCCAGGTTGTAGCCGATGCCGGAGCCGGAATAACGCACGTTGGCGTCGAACAGCTCCGGCAGGAACGCGCCGATCGGACCGAATGCGGTGCCCATCAACGCGAAGCCGATGCATAGGAACAGCAGGTTGGCGGCGAAGTTACGCTGGCCGACGACCGACGGATCAAGCAGGAACGGGAAGAGCAGCGCGAATGCCACGAGGCAGCAGGACGAGATGACGATCACGCGCTTGCGGCCGAATTTATCGGCGTTCACGCAGGAAATGACGATGAACGCGGCGAACACGCAGATGGCAAGCATCAGCATGAGCAGGTATTCACGATTGGTGAAACCAAGGTCTCCGCCGCCCTGCTCGACGGTTTTGGTGCCCCAAGCGAGGGACCAGGTTGCCAGCGTGTAGAACAGCGTGTAGGTGACGGCCACCAGGAACGTGGCTTGGATGACTTCCTTCCAGCTCTTCTTGAACACTTCGGTCAACGGGGACTTGACGACCTTCTTCTGCTCCTGGGCCATGCGGAAGATCGGAGTCTCCTCCATCTGCACTCGCACGACGAGGCCGACGATCACCAGAATCGAGGACAGCAGGAACGGCACACGCCAGCCCCATGCCAGCATCGCATCGTCATCGTTGAACGTTTCCAACAGGAAGTAGGTACCGTTCGACAGGAAGAAACCGATCGGAGCGCCCAATTCCGGGAAGGAGCCATACAGCGCGCGCTTGTCTTCCGGAGCGTTCTCGGTGGCCACCAAAGCGGCACCCGACCATTCGCCGCCCAGACCGATGCCCTGCACGAAACGGCACAGGCACAGCGCGGCGACAGCCACAATGCCCCACTGGCTGTAAGTCGGCAGGCAGCCGATCAGGAACGTGGCGATGCCCATGGTCAACAGCGAAACCACCAGCGTGGTCTTGCGGCCCATGCGGTCGCCGAAATGGCCGAACACCAAGGATCCGAGCGGGCGTGCGATGAACGCGATGGCGAAGGTCAGCAGGCTGGCCAGCAGTGCGACAGTCGGATTGGTGGTGTCTCCGAAGAACACCTTCGGGAAATAGTTCGCAGCGGCGGTGCCGTATGCGTAGAAGTCGTAGAACTCAATGGCGGTGCCGACCATGGAAGCGGCGATAACGGTTTTCACCGAATCGCGCACCATTGCCTGCGCTTTGCCAGCGGCTGCTTCGACTGCACTCATTGGATTACTCCTGTTACGTCTGTCATGCGTTACCGGCTCCCAACATGCGCCGATAACGTCTTTCTTCTATTCTCTTGTGTGCAGTCTTCATTTCGTTGCCTTACGCCTTGTGGGCGGCAACAAAAAGACCCCGCAGCATGCAGGGCCATCAACGTGTGTGTTTTGCGCGCCTCAAACCCTGCCTCCGTTGGCGAGGGATTGAAGCTGCATTGCTCGAATCAGTCCGCCAACGAAAGCGGAATAATAATTCGTGCGGACAGCAGTACGCGTGCAACCATTCCGTTCATCGTGGCGAACCTCCTTTCGCAAAGTCTTGTATTCGGCGGATTATCCGCTCGAACTAAGCCGTAAAGATAAGCGCGTCCACATATCCTTTCTACTAAAGGTTCACTATGTGGACGCGCAATTTTGAATTTGATATTCGTTTTTCGGATTATCTCAGGTCATCCAAATCATTTCAGCAGCAACGTCAGCACGCCCGCAACAGCCATGCAACCGGCGGCAACAGCGAAAATCAGCAGATACTCGCCAGTCACCGCAATCGCAATCGCGCAAACGACAGCGCCAATCAACGAACCGAACGTATTCGCCAAACTGAACGCAGCCAACGAACGACCAACGGAACGTATATCCGGCAACGTCGCAAGATTCAACCCTTGGCTCACGCCGTCATACACCACATACGCGAAACCTGCAAACAGCGCATACAGCGCGACCGCCATAGCACTATCGATCGGCGTCAACGGAAGCACCACAGCAACCACAAACAACAAGCAGGCGGCAATCGCGGGAATACGGGAATCTTTGAAAGCGCGGGCGATGCGGCCAAGCAGCAGCGCAGCCAACAGCGAGCCGACGAACGCGGCAACGGCCATCATCGACATAACCGCAGCCGCTCCGGACAAACCAAACAGGGTGACCTGCGAAACATCGCCCAAACCATCCTGCGCAAGATACCACTGGTAAATCGCAATGCCGGAAGTGGCTGCGATGGCAAACATGCGCGCGGCAAACGCAATGAAGAACTTCGGAGCGCCCTTCGGCGGACGATACTGCGAAAAATAATCGCCCTTCTTCACACCCTCACGAGGCAAATAGCTGCTGGAACCCTCAAACGGCAACACCAGCAACGTAGCCACACCAGCCACCACCAGGCACAACGCAAACACCATCATGGCGAAACGCGTGGTGCCATCCCAACCGGAATCGTCGGCAGCCCACGTAATCGAAACGGCCGCGATAATGCCCAACACCTGGCCGAACGCTTGGCCAACGCCACGCCACGCGTCCGCACGATCACGGAACTTGTCAGGCACGCGCTCACCGAAAGCGGCCGCCAGCGGCATCGATACCATCGCATGTCCGATCAGCGTAAACAGCCAGAACACGATGACCAACGGCATGAAATCGCATGCGGAAAGAATCGCCACCGACGTGGCGGTCAGCACCGTGCCGGCGATGATCCACGGGGTGCGGCGGCCCAGCGGGCAGTACGAATGGTCGGATCCGACGGAAATCCACGCGTTCATCAGGAACGTCAACAGCGTGCCGACGACGCTGAGCAGCGCCAGATCGGTGACGCGGTCGGTGCCGGAAAGACGGCTGATGGTCTGCGGAATGAGCACGGAGTTGAGCGCGGCCATCGGCGCGGTGAACAGCAGCGCACCAAGCGCGAAGCCGGCGGTGAGACGATGCACCTGCGGTTTGGTGGGCGTGGTGCCGTCGGGCGCGGTCATCGGATCGCGCAGGTCAAGGAACGACGATTCGAGGTTCGGCACGGCGGCGTCGAGATGGGCGAACGCGGTCAGCGGGGAGCCGCCTTCCGTGTTGATGAGGGTCTGCTGCACTTCCGGACGCTCGTTGGAAGCCTCGGGCACGCGCGGATTCTGCTGTACGGCCAAGCGCTTCAGGGCCGCTTTGGTCTCTTCGGTCAGCGTTTTTTCGTAATCGGGACGGTCATCGATGCCGGGGCGTACGAACACCTGGCCCGGCAGCGGCTGCGGCTGCATTGGAGTCTGCCGCTCACCTGCATTATGTTGATTGTCTTCAGTCATCTCTTGTTTCTATTCCTGTTTTTCCTGTTTTGTATTGTCGCTTCTCGTTCTTGCTTCTATTTCGTCGCTCGTTTCAAAATGTCACACGAATATTCAGTACATATGTCACACGATATTCAGTACATATGAAAATCGCCCGGACGCACTGCACCAGTGCATTCGAGCGATTCTTTCGGCGAAATCAACCATATCAATACGTCCTGTCAGACAGCCGAAACATGCAAGGCAATCTCAATATCGATATCGCATAAGAATCGATATCGCATAAGAAAAGCCCGGATGCGATTATCGCTTCGCATCCGGACCGGTTGTGTGAGTCTCATGCGCAACAATATTGCGGCAACGTAGCGCCCATCAAAACCAGCAGCGGAATCATATAGATGAAAAACCGCGCATACAGCACAACAGCGTGAGCACGTTGAGAATAATCAGATCGAACAGCACGCCCATAATGGCGAAAAACATGTTGTCTTGATCGAAAAGCTTTGACATCTTTGACATAAGCTCACCTTACCCGTTTTTGCTGGGATTTCAGCTGATTCCCGGGAAAATTGTTTTCCCGATAAGACGATTGCTCGAAAAAACGAAAATGCGAATCGTCCTTCCTGAAGGAGAGGTGACAGGAAGGACGATTACAGATTTATGGATTTATGCGCGGTCAGGCAGCGACCGGATCAGGCGAGGCTGAATCAGGCCACGACCGGCGGATTGGCGATCAGATCGTCCGTGCGGTGCTCACCGGCGGCATCACGCCATTCGAGCGTGGCGACGGACGCGGTGTTCTCCACACCAAGACCACGGCCCGGCTCAAACGTGAGCGTGGCCTGAGTGGTCGTGCCCTCCCACGTGAAGCTGATGGACGTATCGCCGTCGGCGCTGTACGAGAAGGTGCCATCGAACGCATCAAGCTCGTTGCGGAACTTGGCAAGCGCGTTCAGTGCCTTCACCACCGGACGCTGCAGATTCTCGTCGATCTCAGCCGTGGAATAGTAATGGCGATTGATATCGCGGCCATTGTTGGTCTTGCGCAGCAGCTCCATGTCGTTCTTGCCGGCAAGCGCGCCGACATAGTAGACCTGCGGAACGCCCGGCAGGAAGAACTGCACCGCGCGAGCCGCAATATAGTGCTGATCGTTGCATCCCAGCGCCGAATAGTAGGTGCTGTTGACCTGATACAGATCAAGATTGGATGCGGCGGCACCGGTAGCGGCCTGCGATTCGCCGTGAGTGTTCGCATGAATGGCGTTGACGAGATTGTCGACATCCTCATCCGGCACGAGCCCCTTGAGCGAACGGTCCAGCTGATCGGAACCGATGTCGATCACGCCGATGCCATCATGCGTGTCAAGTACGGTGACGGCATTGTTCGGACGGATGTCGGTCCAATGCGCGACCGGCTCGACATGACCGGTATTCAGCGAATGCAGCAGCAGCGGCGGAAGGGCGAAATCGTAGACGCGATCGACCTTCGACGCGATCTCGACCTGCTTCTTGTAGTAGGAATGCACTTCGATGAGGATTTCCAAGCCGCGCTTGACGCCCTCCTCGCGCAGGCGGGAGATGAGCTTGAACGTTTTCGGCGTCATGAAGCAGCTGGTACCGGCTTCCTTGGCACCGTAGCCGACGGCGTCAAGACGAATGTAGCTGACGTGGGATGCGGCCATCTGGTCGAAAATCGACATCAGGTATTCCCAGCCTTTGTCGGAATCCGTGTCGATATCGACCTGCTGCGGGGTGAAGCTGACCCAGACCAGGCGAGTCTTGCCCGCGAACTTGTAGTGGGTGAACGGCAGACCCGGGCGCGGACGGTAGATGCCGGCCAGATCCTCTTCGGTCGCGCCGTTCGGAAAGACGGAACTCATGGTCAGGAACATCGGGTAATACTCGGATTCCTCGCCCTTTTCAAGCACGTCTTGGAACTGCTTGGATTCCCAGCTCATGTGGTTGACGATGGCGTCGACCATGATGCCGTGGGTCTTGGAAAGTTCGGCGACATCGTCCCAGCCGCCGAGGCGCGGGTCGACCTTGGTGTGGTCGATGGGGTCGAAGCCTGCATCCGCGCCGTCGAATGGAGTGAAGAACGGCAGGATATGCACGCCGTCATACACGCCGTCGAAACGGGTGCGCAGGATGTCGGTCATCGAGCTGAGGGTGCCGTCGCCGAGGCGATCGGCGTAGGTGATGAGCTGCACTTTGTTTTTCATGGGACCTCCCTTGGTTCATGGGTGCGGGTGCAATGTGTGCGCGTCTGCCTGTTTGTTGTTTACGTATTTGCATACTCACGTATGTATCGAACCGGTTCGATATTACCTCGAAAAGGGCGTCAATGTCCAGTCACACAGCGGAATGCGCGTGTCGAACCGGTTTGATGCGGTGTTCTATGCAGCCCAGACTGTCCGACCCCAACCCAGCGTTCCAACGCGCAGCATCAACGCGTGGTATCGCCTGGCACCAGCGTCATGGGAATAAGCACGTTCGGCTCGAACGGCTTGGGGATGTTCTTGCGCGAGGCGTTGGCCGCAGCCGCCTCTTCATTGGCGATCGCCTGCACCATATGGTCGGCCGCCGACTGCGCGATCGCCGAGAAATCCTGTGCGACCGCGGTCAGCTTCATACCGGCCAAATCGGTCAAATACGTACCATCATAGGCGACGACCTGCAGCTCGTCGGGAATGGAAATTCCGCGGCTCAACGCCTCACGCACGCAGAACGCCGCGCCAATATCGGAGCTGACCACGGCATCGACGCCGTCGGTCGCCACCCCATCAAGCGCACGGCTGACCGCACGATGATAGCCGGCGAAATCCATCACCTCACCGGCCTCGATATACTCATACTTCACGCCCGCGGAGGTCAATTCCTGTTCCAACGTGAGGTAGTAGCGCACCGTCGGGAACGTGGTCTTTCCCAAATCGAACGACCCCTCCTCGACTTCGCCGCGGACCGCCAGATCGAAGAACTGATCGCGCGGACCGCCAATCATCACCACATGGCGCGCGCCATTGCGAATCAGCATCTGCGCAATCAGTCGCCCACCCTGCTCGTGGTCAGATCCGATCGACGAAATACCATTTCCAAGCACGCGATCGAATGCGACGATCGGGCGGTGGATGGACGTCCAATAATCGCCGGGATGCGAGGTGTGAGCGCACATGACGATGCCGTCCATCATGTGCCTGCGCAGCATATCGACGTATTGGATTTCGCCGTCCGTCTCGTCGGTGGTGGAGCACAGCATGGTGCGCAGCCCCTGCGCGGCGAGCGCATGCTGCAGGTGCGCGGTAAACGTTGCAAAGAACGGGTGACGGATGGTGGGCACGATGACGCCGACCAGATTCGTGCGATCGTGGTACAGGTTGCGGGCAAGCTCGTTCGGCACGTAATTGAGGGCCTGCATGGCCTTACGCACGCGGTCGCGCATGTCGTTGGATACATACCCGTTGCCGTTCACCACCAGCGAGACGGTGCTCAGAGACACCCCGGCCTTCTTCGCCACATCGCGCATGCCGACCATGATCGCACCTTCCCCGTTATCACTGTTCCATCGTTGTATTCTCACGTGCTTGCCGCGCGCTTTCCGTGCGCTTCTCGCGAGATATTACATTCATTTACATTCTCTCGAACCTGTTCGACAGTCCGGCGTGTATATCGCTTAACGGGGTTACCCCTTTACTTGATTTTCAATATTGATTTTCGTATGCTGCCCACGACACGGAAAACGGCAGCACAGCACAACAAAAGAAACGGCGCAAAGCTTGCGATATCCACACTCACTTTGCGCCGTCTTCTTGTATTGATGATGACCTACATTGCGATCAGTCGGTCGGCACGTCGCCGGACTGGGTGTGGTCGAAGACCGGCTTGTTGTCTTTGTCGAAGGTGTAGACGCCGATGTTCGCGGAGCTCGGATCATTGTTCTTATTGAACGGTCCGATACCGGTCTGGCCCTGGTACTGGATATCCTTGCCATCCTTCAGCAGCGGCTTGGCCTGGTCGACTGCAATCACCAGCGTCGCATCCGGGCTGGCGGCCTTGATGGCGGTTGCGCTCAGATTTCTTTCATGTTACTCAGCGACCGTCCGCGTAACGTGAAAATTACGCCGGATTGGCGAGCAGCGCAATGCCGAAACCGGTGGCCACGCAAATGAGAGGCACCGCGACGGTTGCTATTCCATAGCCCAGAGCCAGCGTAAAACGACGCTGGCGAATCAATGAAACCACTTCGTTGAGCGCCGTGGAGAATGTTGAGAAACCACCGAGAAATCCGACAACGAACATCATGACCGTGTCCATATCCACCGATTGCGAATAGTAGGACATCATGGCGATGCCCGCGCATAGCGAGGCGACGCCGTTGATGACGAGCGTGGATAGCGGGAAGTTGCGGTTCGTTCTCCGATTCTCGCGATTCCAGCCTCGTTGAATTGACACGTCGAGCACGTAACGGGCCATGGCGCCCAGACCGCCGAACAGACAGATCATCCACATCATCAGCGCACCTCCCCGGTAGCCGGGTCGGCGATAAGCGAAATCTCCGCAGTGATCGGTTTGGGCTCGAAGCTGGGCGGAAGCGGGTTAGCCGGCTGCTGGATCGGCTGCGACTGCTGCTGGGGCTGCTGGATTGGTTGCGACTGCTGAATCGGCTCCGG
>OGWR01000675.1_pt1 | contig 30052 bp, 25 predicted proteins | sample 1576061 | NCBI WGS metagenome assembly OGWR01 (sample SAMEA3541511, study PRJEB24748) | human gut metagenome | biome: human gut; feature: human-associated habitat; material: faeces | place: China | collected 2012 | reverse complement strand
CTGGTAGAGGTCATATACCTCCTGATAGTTTACTTTTTCTTTTGCCATAATCATTTTTGTTAAAGGTTACGGCGCAAAGATATGGCGGCTAACAACTTATGTCAAGGCGGAAAATAGAATGGTTACAAGAATATCATAAAAATTCATCGTAGATTCCATCAACATTTTTTCATTAGTTAATGAATTCGTTATGACTTGTAAAGTATCTATCATTTCCTTATTTATCTAATCCTGTTTTACGTTGTAAAATTCTGTCAATTGCTTCATTCAATGGTTCATGCAAATCATAGATGTTACCTTCCAAGTCTAGTTTCTCGTATAATTTTTCTTTACCATACACCTTAACAACATTAAAAAATAGTTCTTCCAAGAACGAAGGAGTTATTGAAAAAATATCATTAGGAATAACAAATTTCACTTTTTCACATTCATTAAAAAGTTCATCAATATGACTTTTCTCACGAACATCTAACCCTCTATCTCTCCCTGTAAAAACTTTAGACTTCACATTACCCAATTGAGTCCTATAGTTTTCTAAATTAATTATATTTGTTTTCATTTCTTATATCATCTTCATTTAACAATATTCGAATAAAAATGGCTGTACCTGGAAAATACTGATTCACGCTCCTTACATATCTAGTATCAGGCTTATCCAATAAAGAACCAGAAGAATTAAATGATATTATTCCACGAGGCACTCCATTATCATCTTTCAAATCAGACAATCTATAAGTCCCGTCAAATTCTATGATAGAATTTCCAGAAAGAATATACATACGAGACACATCATCTACATCTTTATTTCCCTTCAACTTAAAAAAACTTTCAATAAACTGAATAGTACCATTACCACGTTCCTGATTGGGTACACTAGTTACCCCTTGTTGTAAGGAATACAATGTCCATAAAGTTTCTTCAGTGAACTCTGCAGTCCTAAACCAACGTTTCTTAGTAAAAGCATCCGAAAGTTCTTGCATCCTTGAAAGACATTCAGTGTTTAGTTTTACCTCATCGATTGGGTATTTAAACTTTTCATAAATCGACTGACCAAAATTCATAATAACAAGATTAAAAACGCCATAATGTTTGCTATCATCATTACATTCCTCGAAGTATCCAATCATATAACGATAATTAAGACTAGAATGTTCTTCAGCATTTATTAAAGTTTCGCCTACAACATATCCCATTTCTCGTAAAGCCTTAGAATTAAGAGTCTTATTAACTCTTTCCAAACATTTATTCACATATTCAATCACGTTGGTTGTATCAATCTCTTTTTGAACCAATCTTGTCTGAGATGAAACATTCATACCATCGAAACAGTGCAATCTAAAAGGCACAATTTCTTTATAAGACACTTTTCTATTAATAAGAACAGTGGGAGATCCAACAGAATTAACCATTCTACATATTTTCTCATCATTATAGTTCTTTCCACCAACAGCTCCCCAATTTATATATTTATACAAATTTGCCTTCTTACAAAGTTGATGATATCTATCTATATCAAGCAAAATTGCATCTAGAAATACTTGTGTTAGAAGATCCGTTTTAATACAATGTTTATAATCAATCCATAGTGTATTACATGTTTGATAAACAAACGCAGCTATCATTTTTTGTAAAAACGAATAACTTTCGTCAGGGTTAGTTATAATAGAGAACTCTCTTGGGACCTCAAGTATATACTGATGCTGTACCTTTCCCCTCTTTATCTTTTTCGAGTAAAATAAGCACTTTTCATTCGTCATCATATAACTTAAATTACGAGGTAAAAAAAGGTTTATCGCATCTTGATAACACTTTACATCCTTTGCAAGAGCTCGATAGGGGGCATTTCTCTCAAATTCTTCTATCTCCCTCTTTTTTTTACGCTTCTTATATTTTTTCCTTGTGACTCGGCGCCGATATCTTTTAAGAGCAAGTCTTTGGATTATTAACCTCCTCTTGCCAATTAATATACTTCGTTGCATTACATATCGTTAAAATACTATCAAATCATTTTTCTAATAAAAAACCATTTAAACAAAAAATTTGGGTACAAATATACAAGAAAATTAATTTGCTTTCATTAATTAATAACAATTATTACCATTCCCATAAATTATAATTTAATCCAATCCCAATATATCCACCTGTTGGATAACCATATCCAATCTGTAAACCTAATCCCAAACGTTTCTTTTTCTGTAAAGGAGTAAGAGTAATAAATCCCTTGTCTCTGTATATTTCCATGGAATCAAGACTGGGCTTATATCCACTGACTACCGCCCGGTAATCATCGGTCTTATACTCTTTACTTGTAATCGGTACAAGTACCGGAATAGAATCTCCTTCTACGGTTCTGTCGGTGGTAATATCTATCATGATCGGTAAATATACCGTATCGATACGTTTCAGAGTTTCTTTTACCGGTTGGAGTATTGTGTCCCTTAATGTGTCCCGAATATGTACAGTATCTCCCTTAATGTACACCGTTGACGGATCGTGCGGATTACAACGCATCCACACGATCATACCCAACAATAGACAGACTAATATCCACGGAAGCGACTTCATATGCCTAGATATTTACAAATGCCTTTCACATGAAGAGAAACAATAGTCCGTTTCCCCTCCTCTGACAGCAGGAAATCCACATCTTCTTTGTTATCCTGAAACAGATTCTCCGTCAGAACAGCCGGACACTTCGTATGTTTCAAGATATAAAAACTACTCTCCTTATCTGGATCACCGTCTGCCATATCCTTCCGTATTTTCATTCCAAACAAACATTCTTCAGCAGTAGTATACAGACAGTCAGCCAGCTTATCGGCTTTTGTCTGTCCCACACTGGTCCATGCTTCCCAACCACGTGCTTGCATCCAATTTGAACCATTACCGGCTGCATTGCAATGGATAGAAATAAGAATTGCTTCAGAAGTCTTATATTCATTCACTCGCCTACAACGTTCTGACAAAGGAACATCTATTTCCTCTTTCACGACCAGTTCCGCATCAATACCTAATTTACGCAATTCAAATACTACACGCCCAGCAATTTCACGGGTATAGGAGTATTCCCTTAACCTGCCATCTGGAGAACACTTACCCGGAGTATTACTACCGTGACCGTTATCAATCAATATTTTCATATCTTTCCTCTTTATCTAGTTCGTTTTCGATTCTATCAATAATTCCTTGTACATGTGTAGGCGTAGCCCGCTTAAATTCAAAACGTATTACATGGTAAATTATACGAAACCCTTTGTTTCTAGGATAAGCAATAATCAGATTCTTAAATGCGTTCTGAAGATATACATAAGAAAATACATACGTAATAGTCTTAATAACTAACAATGAGTTCTCACCATCTCCTATCAAGCTCATAAAGGAGAAGACTACTTCAATGATTATAAGATAGAGGAGAAGTTCGACCAAGGCATTTTTAAACTTATCCCACTTAAAGTTTTTACAACGTATAATTGAAACACCATCAGCCCTCATTCCGCACCAAATATTAAATCCAAACATTACAACTAATGCTATAAGAAAACCTTTAGTCGGCGTTAAATAAGCAAGAAGAGAACTGAACATCGAAACGAAAATAATTCGTATCTGGTCTACATTAAATAACTCATATAACCATCTCATAATATTAATCATAAAGTTACTACCAATATTGAAAACACAGTAATCAGCCCAGGAAGCAAAACAGTAGCTAATGCGTCAAGCCAATCAAAGATGAACCCGCACTTTTTCTGAATGTACTCAACCACTATTGCGGCAATGGCGGTTGTCGTTAAAGAAACAATAGCAGATTTACAGAAATCAATGCCTAATAGAAGGAAACAGAAAACAAGCATTACAACAAAGACGAACATCCCGGCTTTGACGTGTGCCGGTCGGTTAGATTGCAAAAGCCAATCATACAATACTTTTATACCCATACTCATAGCGTTTAATTATTAATAAAATATTCTGTATGGAACAAATGTATTGAGTATAATAACGAGTTTTACAAAAATGGAAAATCTTGGAAATCAATTCTATGATAAATATCTATAAAACAAGACATTATAATTTTCACTTTTTCCATAAATAAAAAAGGGATGCTTGATAAGCACCCCTAAACAACCAACAGATTGAACTATTAATCCGTAAACATATACACGGAAAGATCAACCTTTTCTATTTCGTCTGAAATTGTATCTCCATACATTGTTAGACACACCCGATAACGGTCAATACTTCTTTGAATCTGTTGCAAGGTAGGTTTCTCGGGATATTCCGAACTGGCAAAAGTTACCAGTTCTTCACCATTCTCACTGGTACCAACCACCCGGAAGTGATGACGTACAATCCAAGTTCCGTCCGGCTGTTGCTCGATAGGCTTAGCAATCCCACGCGGTAAGATATTTTTTTGATCCATGTTTTTTGATATGTTTAATTAGTTGTTTTCTATGGTTATATTTATTCTTCAATACAAACTTTTCAAAATGTCCTTCGATATAAACATATTCCCACCATTCAGGAAGTAACATCGCTGCAATTTTACGACGGATATTGTACGTTGCAAAGTGTTTCATCAGGCCATAATAAGAGTTCATTGTACTCACAAACTTCTCAACATACGCTTCTGCAAATCCATTTTCAGCTATTCTATTAAATTTCCTGACAGCGTTATATGTGTTACCAACCACCCTGTTAGATACATAAATTCTACCCGGCAAAATGAACGCCCCAACAAACAAGACTCCTTTCTTATAATGCTGAAGATACAGCTTGCGTGGATGCAACCGTAAAAGGAGTTGTTCTTTCAGGAAACCATCAAGAAGATGGACTTTGGACAATATTTCTTCCGGAGATTTCACCACGATACAAAAGTCATCAACAAAGCGTACATAATGTCTGAATCCCAGTATTTCCATCACGAAATAATCATATACAGACGCCAGAAAGTTGGCTATGAGTTGCGACGGCAGGTTCCCGATAGCCACTCCCCTGTCAGGGTCATTATGAAACAGACTTTTATTACTGGGAAGTTTGTCCCACATGGAGACGGGAGAGCGTCTGATACACTTATTTTGTGGACAATGAAAGATAGTAACGGCTAGAAGGTAAAGCAAACATTCAATATCATCGCCTTTATAATTGTCCCTTACGAATATGTTCAGCATTTCCCATACCAACGATTTCGAGATAGACATGAAGAAACTGAACAGGTCATCTTTGAAAATGTACGCATCGGCAGTATAATTCTCACTGACCTCGACTATCATGTTATTCAGATAGTGCACGGCAGACAAGCATCCCTCACCTTTCCGGCAGTTCTTGGAGACGTTTCCTTGTTCCCGGAAGCGTTCCTCTAAGATCGGCTCGATACGAAGAGCGATCCAGTGATGGACAACACGATCAATGAAAGCGGCGGCAAAAACCTCCCGATATACCGGGTAAGTCCGTATGAATACTTTTGAAAAGTCCGGTACATATTCACCGTAAATAATAGAATACCATAGCCGCACCAATGCGGACTGATAATCATTATAGAACTCAACACAATCCGTACTCGTTCTTTTCTGCCTGGCACAATCTTCGGATGCTTCGAAAATACTGCTAAGAAGTATGTCATAGATTATATTACCTGTTGCGGCGAGGGGACGAACCCGGTTCGCGTTCTGGCGGTTGTTCGTGTTGACGTTGCCGTTGTTGAAGTTCACGTTCCAACTGCTGGAAGCCGTTGCATCCGCTATCTTAGTCTTTCCCGGCTCATCACCGGGGGGATGCCCAATAAATAATTCTAATTGCTCACTCATAATCCCCTTGGCGATTATGACTCCGGCTTTGCGACTTGTTGCGATCCGTTAGCTTTTTGCCGTTGGAGATCTGCAACCGTTTTTTTGTACCAGCCGGTACTTTGCTTACCGATGCTCTCTGCAAGCAGACAGATTTCGGCAGTTTGAGTCAGGCTGGTCAAATGTCGTTCTTCACACACTCTTAGCAGTAATTTCAATGCATCAAACTCACACAAAAACTTCATCAGATAATCTGCACGGTGCTCAAGGTTCATATCTGTATTTGCATAACGGATATATTCGCAACAATGGACGGCAAGCATCATCAACTCCGTACCAAATTCATACCGGAACGCCTTGGGGAATTGTTGCCGGGCATCAATGATAAGATTCAGAAGCTTATACATCGAATTTGATATAGGAAGGTCTTGTGTAAGTGCCATGTTAATTTTTTAATATTTTAATGTATGTATTAGAGGGCGCAAAGTTAATAACTGTAAAGTAATTAACACAATTTTAGCTCAAAAAAGTGAAACTGAAAAGCCCCTACCGGGGCTTTTATTTAGCTAACTCTCTAAGGGATAAAGAATTAAAGAGATAAAGTGTTTATTGCGGCGAGGGGACGAACCCGGTTCGCGCTCTGGCGGCCGCTCGTGATGACGTAGCCGTAGTTGAAGTTCACGCCCCAACTGCTGGAAGCGTCCCATTCGGTACTAGACCAATACCAGTCATTTGTAAATATATTTTGATTACCAAACATAGAAGTTATGAGCTCATTGATTTCGGTTTTATACTTGGCCATAAGCATAAGTTCGCCCAGTGCGGGCAGGTTCCACACGGTTGTATCTTCAATTCCGTCAGATTCAAGCGTACAGGCTTTATAGGCTCTGGCAGCTTCGGCGGCAATTCTGTTAATTAAATGTATACTAAACAGTGCGAAGGTAAGTGTAACGTTTGATGCCACTACTGGTCCTTGACGCCTGCAAGGGTTTCTATTATAACATCGGTATTTTCCTTGCCGTCGAAGGTATCATAGAGTCCTTGGTTACCACTACCGTAGTTTTTCAGGCCGCGTAAGTCGGTTCCGTAGCCACCCCATTTGAACGTTTTGTTGCCGCCTGCGTCAACGCAGTCACTTTTGGCGATAATGAACTGGTGGCATTCGGCACGAAGTCGGATGCCAATACGGATATACTTGGAGCGGTTATTTGCGCTCATGGAGTTCCATTCGGAAGCCGTGAAAAAGACTTGTTCACCGTCTTCAATTCGGAGAGTAGCCAAAGAAAGGTCAAGAAGCGTACCTGCCCATTGCATATACTTGGCGATGTCACTCGCCGGGGTATTTTCATTGACGGTTGTAAAACCGATTGATTGCAAAGCTGCAACTTGGTCTTGTTTATTCAGGCGCATAAGCATTGCGTTAGCGATATTTTTATCCATTTTATTATATAATTTTAGGTTAATACTATTCAGAAGCAACAGCTCTCACATGGAGAAGATTTGAATTTTTGTTTTGATTCGTAATACGCCCGGTATTCAGTTCGAACGCCCAGGCGGAGTTAGTATCCCAAATTGTTGATGACCAGTAGTATTTATCAGTCATCAGCATACTGTCACTACTCCAAAAGGTACGCATCATCTCATTGATTTTATCGCGATAGCGGTACATCAGAAGCATTTGGCCGGATGAAGGAAGGAACCAGTTAGATTCATCCTCGATACCGTCACTTTCCAAAGTGTAGGCACGGTATGCACGGGCGGCTTCGGCAGCTGGCGCACCGATCACACCACTATTATTTTGGTCTTTCAGAGTTGCGATAATGAGGTCAGTATCTTCCTCACCCGTGAAGCAGCCATACATGGCGCCCAGTCCTTTTTGATTCAGGCCATCTATGGCTTTGCCCTGACCGCCCCAGTAGAAGGTGGTAGTCATGTCGGCATTATAGCACTCCTGGGCGGAAATTACGAAGGAGTGTCCATGTGCCCGGATACGAAGACCGCGTTTGATAAACAACTGTTTGTTGGTAACCGTGAGGGAATCCCATTCCTCACGGGTGAAATACCATTTGGAGTTATCCGAGATGCGGTTACAGGCAAGATTCAAATCAAGCAGGCCGGCAGCCCACTTGATACGTTGTCCAAATTCAGATGCGCGGGAATTCTCGGTGATATCCGAGAATCCAACGGCGTTCAGTGCTGCTACTTGTGCCTGTTTATTCAAGCGAAGCAGCGTTGCGCTTTGTTCATTCGTCATAGTTACTTGTTGATTAAATCATTAATATCCATATTGTCTTCAGCGAAGCGTTCGAGATATTCCTCGTAGGTTTCGCCGTTATAATATTCAAGGACTTCATTGATGTTGTCCAGCGTTACGTTATCGTAGTACGGTTCTCCGCCATAAGACTCATTATTGAACCAGTTGATCAAGTCGATGTAGGCATCGATGACGGTAAGGATGACAAGGCCGTCGATACCGGATTCAAGGGATTCGATTTCATCCGTTTCACGGATAACTGTCAGTTCATACGTGCCGTTGACTACCGGTTTATCCTGTCTGTTACCGTCCTCATCCATACCGGCGACTCCATATTCGAGAATGGCAAGAAGCTCGGAGCCGTCAGCCTTCAGGGTCATGTTCGAGATACGGAGCATGGAAAGTTTACGGGATGCCGTTTGTGAAGCGAGCACGTCACGGAGCATTTGGATGGCATTAAGTTTCGGAGACGTTTCAAGTCGCAAACGCTGGACGTTCGGCATGGATTCGATTTGCAGGCCGGACGGGGCGGAAAGGCCGGTATAGGTCAGTTCAGGAAGGCCGACAAAACGAATGCTTGTCATTGTTGCTGGAAGAGAGATGTCATTAATCGGAGAAGTCTCTGCAAGAGTGATATTCTCCAATACGCTACCGGATGCATTGATATGGGCGATACGTGGGCATTTGTCGGTGACAAGCGTAGCGATTTGTGTTCTCCGGATATCGAGTGATACGAGGAAGGGCATTTCGCCGCAGTTCAACGAGGTAAGCGGTGCGTAAGAACCGATGGATTGTTCCGTATGGGTGTCAGAGCCCAAGATAAGGGTTTCCACAAGTTGCATGGCGGAGAAGCTCACCGTACTTGACAGGGAGATTTCAGACAGGTCGAGCAGCTTCATGCGGTCAGCCTGGTAGATATATAGCAATGCGCCTTCCTCATGAGAGAAGTTGGTGAATACATATTCTTCGCCCGCTTCAAGGAAGCAGCTTTCGGAAAGGTTGCCGCTAGCGTCATTGCCGACACCGAAGTAACCGTTTTTAGCGGCGACAATCCGGATGGTGGCGTTTGGTTTGGAAGATACGCGCCCGGAAATTACACCGCTGAAGAAATCACCGGTTTGGAAATAACCGTCACGAATACGCCAACGTCTTTCGATGAAAGACGGAAGGGCAGTAAGTCCAAGACCTTGCAGAGCATAAAAGTAGATAGCGTCAGAGGTGGCTGTATAGGAGATGTATTTCCGTTCACCGTCGTAAGAACTAACCAGTTTCTGCCATTTTTTGAGCCGTTTGTCAATGAAGAAATGCGTAGCTCCTTCGGGTGAGAACGGGTGCAGGGTGACGCCGTCAATGGTCGCCTGAACGTTACGCATGGCGGCGGCAACAGTACGTAGGGAGAGTTCCGTACCGGATGAGTCAATCCACACTGTTTGTTGGAGATAGATGTTATTAAACAGAACGGAGCCGTAGCCGGCATAAGGGTTAGTGAATGTTTCATCGCTCGTCCGGTTGGGATCCACCTCGGCGTCAACCGTGCAACCACCGTCGTTATCCTTGCTGTTGAGCGTATCGCAGTCATAGATTTTATTCAGGTACATGCGCATGGCATCCTCGGAGCTGTACACACCGTCTGTTACGGAAGCATACTCTTCCAAGAACCACATCGGCTGCATATTCTTGGCGCGTTGGTCAGTGGCGGCAAGGTAGTCGGTGAAGATGTCATAACTCAAGACACTTTCTGGGCAGGCGTATTTATACAGGTTTTCCTTCCATGTTCTTTGCCAGTTCCCGCCTTTGGAGTAATCGCAGGAATCACAGAAGCGCAACCATCGGTAGAGGTTATAGGGCACTTTCTTACCCAAAGCGTAATCAATGGCGAGCTGGTCATCATCGACAAGCGATTCAAAGTAGTAAGTCCATGCCGGGAAGGTATCAGCAGAGATAGTTCCGTTATCCACGAGTTTTTGAACCCATGAGGACTTGTCCGTTTTCATGGCCATCATATCCTGAACAGAACCGACGCCCTGAAACCAGTCCATACCTTGGTAGTTAAGAAGTTCGAAACCTTCAACCGGATTCAGGACGTCACCGGTGACATTCCATTTGCCGTTTTCATACTTCATGGAACCGGACTGCTTTTTCCATGAGCTGTCCTGATACCTCATTATCCGGTACGAACTACCGCAATACAGGGAAAGCAGGTACACGCTGTCCGTATCGAGTCCGTCAGTCTGTTTGAAGCGTATCTCAATTGCGTCTAAAGTTTCGTCAGGAGTACCGAAGAACTCTATGAAGTCACCATAATTCAGGCAACCTTTGTTATAGCCGGGGGTATCTTTGAAGCCGAGGGCGAACTGTTCCCCTTTGTCTTCTTTCCAGTTGCCTTTGGCATGGAAATAGACGTTTTGCAGGCTGTCATCCTTACACCGATAGGTGGCTACCGGGTGATTGGCGGTAGAGTGGTTCATCTGCAAGTCTTCGATATGCAAGTCACCGCTGTCAAATGTTCCGTCAAATGCACGTTGGACAGGTGTCATATAGTTACCACCTAAGGCACGGTATGTAACGTTCATCATTTCACAGGCGCCGCAGTCGTTCGCATTACCGGAATCGGAGTAATCGACTTTTACGGTAATGACATCGACCGGGATTGTATTATCACCGACCTGTACTTTGTTGATGGCAGCCAAGGCTATTGCACGGCGTCCTTCCTCCGTCGTATCGTCCGGATTAAGTAGTATGATTCGAGTGTCCTTGTTTTTGCCTTTGCTCTTGGCGAGGTAGTAGCGTTTATTCTTTACCGGGCGTTTGGCAGAGGTGGTTCCCTGGTTGCGGGTTTGGACACTCATGGCCTTGAAGTTACGCCACGGGCGTTCGGGGTCAAAGTAATAGAGCGTGATGTATATCTTCGTACTGGTGGAAGTGGTGCCGTCCAGTGCTTCTATATCGGAGCCTTCATAGGGGCATTCGACAATGTAAGGCATACCGCGTGAATAGATTTCGGCAGCCGACGGGCGGCTTTGGGTACTACCCTCGGCTGTCTGGCTTTTAAGGACGTCCTCAAAGGCGTATTCCTTCACCATTACCTCCGTATCGGTCAGACGGACAAGGTAGTTCTTGAACGCCTGTGCCCATTCCATATAAGAGTTCCAGGCCATCATGTAATAAAGGTACAAATCACCCAGCCTGCCGTCCATCGTTATATATTTGGTCTGAATCAGGGAGCCGCCGCCCGGAACATAACCAAGGCAGGCGACTTCCTCACCGTTGAGGAAGAGTTTCATCATAGAATATCGTGTACCGTCACGTTCAACGTAGTTGCTTGCAGGTTCAACAACCACGGCTACGGTTATCTTTTCACCCTGTCGATAGGCGCGTTCTTCACGACGGGAAACGCCATTGTTACAGAAGATGCCGACCACCCGGCCGGTGACATAGAAGCCGGCACCGGACGTTTCGTCATAGCAGCTAAGGAGCAGGGCATCATCATCGGTCACGTTCTTGGAAGCGAAAGCGAACTGGATGGCGGCACCGTTGGATTCGATGGACGAGCCGGCAAACGGGGCATGGTTTAATGACACGCCCACATTCTCGGCTACGCGAAGGCAGTTCTCACCCAAGAATGTGCCAAAACCGTTGGTAGTCCAGTTGGCACCGTCCACTTTCATTTCATAATTACCGCTGACAATGCTATGGTCAGTTTCCTGATTGGTACGGGATGAGAAGTCAAAGTTATAGATGGCGCCTTCTTTTATGGCGGCGTCAATGGCGGAACCGCTAACTGTCACCCGGACAGGTTCGCTAGTCACGTCCTTGCATACGGCAGTATAGTTGACCGTATCGGTGCCGTCAGCCTTGTAGCCCTGCAGTTGCTGTTTGACCTGATAGGTTTTGTTACGACTGGCAGCAATTTGTGTTACCTGCACGTTATTGGCTTTCACGCTGACGGGTGAAGTCATTTCCAACGGGTCATAACAGGCAACATCAAGTTCTACGGTTTCGTACAGTCGGACTACTCCACCGTTTTTATCATCGTATCTCAAGGCGACAAGAGGTGTGGAACTATTCGGGTCAATTACCATGACAGCCGTGTAGATGACATTTCCTTTCACTCCGGATGCGACATCCGTTCCTTGGATGCGCAAGGGATAGGTACCGTGTTCTAGGCCGAGGGAAGCAGGGCGGATTACAACGGAGTGCGAGTAGTTGTCATTTACAACGGTGGTAGACAGGGATTGCCATTCACCATTAATCTTGATGTCAACCTGGGCACTGATACCTTTATCAGAGGTGTTGTTTCCGAACTTATAGAGTGGAAGGCTGAAACTTTCAGTTGTCGGAGTAAGCAGAGTTTCAGGGGTATAGTTGAGCACCTGCACACAGGTACAGGTAATATCAACAGCTGTTACATTGACATTCTTGGAACCGGTATTGCCGCTTTCGTCAGTGGCTATCAGCTTGAATTTCCGAGTACCGGCAGCCGTAAAGTATGCGGTGAAGTCCAGTTCAAAGGAGAAGTCCTTCATGTCACCGGAAGATGCTTTGTTGACGGTTTCAGTCCAGACGGTAAGCCCGCTTTCACGGTCTACGAGTTCCAGTTTCTCAATCAGGTTGTCAGAGGATTCGACACCGTTCGAGGTCACGGAACGAATGGCGGCAAAGGTTCGTAGCGTGGAGCCGTAAGAGCCATAGACAGGTGTCGACTGGAAAGCAATGGCAACAATGGTACCGCCAGTTTGACCGCCGCCACCCGTGCCGATAGCGAACTGCACTTCATCACCAAGGGTTTCACCAGCAGCGTTCTTCATCTGAAGTTTTACGATGCCTTCTGTTTCCACGTTTACGTCGAGGTTGGCCGGAACATAGGCATAGGCGCCACCAGTTGAAAAGGCATCCTTTCCCCCTTCTGCCGGTTCATCGGAAGTTTCAACAACGGAACCGCCACCACCATTCCCGAAGGGTTTCCAAAGAGAAGGGGTCGCAAAATCGGACACAGCACCCTGGAACTGCCGGGTTTCCATTTCATACTCGCCTGTTTTGTAAGTAATGATGAGACCCGTTCGCTCATATTTGACGCCAGATTCCTGTTGATAGGAGACAATGGCGGCAATAGCGGTTTCAAGGGTATAGTGGCCATCTTTCAGAGGGCGGATCTCATCAACAATGACGATGGGGTGTGTTACATCGTCGGCGGGCGTGCCGCTCTTCATATCCTCAAGGGCTTGCTTATCCTCGGCGGACAAAAGGCCGGCTTGTTCAAGGGTAGCAGAAGGCAGACGGAAGCTGTCGTCCGTTTCTTTACCGGTTGTTTTGGACACTTTCTTAAAATACACATTGAGATAGGAAGCGTCAGACAGGACGGAGAAAGAACCCGGTTTGATTATATCGGAAGGGATATTTTTCATTGTATCTTCCAAAGACTTTCCACGGTTGCCGGGGAAAGCTTCTTCTTCACCTTCCCCAAGAGACAACGGTTCAGGCAGACATTCAGAAGGAACTTTACTTTCTTCGTTCAAAGGAGCGATACCGTTCGCTTTTCCTATCCTTTCCTCAAAGTCATTTATTACAGAGGTCCATTTGCCCCATGTAACACTCTCATTGGAAACAATACCTATTCGTGAGATTGTACAAACTGTACCTAAATATACACCTTCGGCATTGTCTGACATGGTAGCCAGTTGTATACACGAAGTGAATGATTGACAAACCTTATCAAGCTCCAACCGTTCAATTTGTATATTTACAGGAATCTTAGACGAATCAACAGACAAAATACACCGATAATTCCCAATAGAAGAATCCCCGGAATACATCGTTTTTAATTTATCTTTAAAGCTACCAATAGTAGTAAAAGAGCCAATACTTTTAAATGGGTCAGTCAAAGGATTGGATTTATCAGACACTCCTGTTATACGTTTCAATAACTCGGCGTCTCCATCCGATAAATCTTTTGCAATCTTATTGACATTCTCCACTAATGCATCAAAATCCCCATTCACCATTTTAGCAATGGTACTTGAAAGTAAATCAATAGATATTTTCCGACCGCCACTAACTTCAACGTACATATCTTTGGATAGCTCTGTTGTATCAGTCAGTTGCTCTATTGTAAGACTGTTTGTCTTCAACGCTTGTAACACAAGGCTAATAATCTGTTGTTTTTCTGTTTCTGTCATAATTCTCTTTTTTAATCATTTTCATATACCCATACAAGCTCAATGGTCATACCAAGATTATCTATGTCGCAATCATAGACATTATCAAGATAAAGTTGGAACTCCTTCAGAGCACCAATATCTCCACCGTTAATACCTTTCAAGACACATACACCATCCCTACTGATTACACTCCCTTCAATGAGGTTAGTATACGAATCTCCTTTATATAGTACAGCACGCAAATTTATCGAACCGTTGTCCAAATCGTTCTTTAGTCTATCCAGTCCATTAACTGTAAGTTTACCGTAACCTCTTCTACCAATATACTTGTTATCTATGTCAGTCGTCTTGATTGCAATCAAATCCCAATATGAATTTTCATCAACACCTAGGTGATGAATACTGTTGACAGTAACCATAGTATCACTATTAATAGAAACTCCAGTATTAGGAATAGCCTTAGTCATATTGATATATGCTCCGACCTCTGCAACCTCACTTTCTGAACCATACTTGATACTACGCATTCCTTCATCATCTGCTATCCTATAAGCACCGCTTTGTACACACCTCATAGCAAGCTGGTTATTCCATTCCAAAACTGGATTCATCGTTCTTACCTTCTGTAACATTTGATTGAACACAAAACTCTTCAATCCCTCTATTTGCTGGTTAAGTTCCGGAACATTACTTTCCTTTCTGGTATATCGGACACCATCAAAGTAGACGTAATTACAGCATAAGACACGATTCAATAATTCAGCAAACCACACAGGGCATCCCATCCCATTTCCAAGCGTGAATAATACTGTTGTATATTCGTGGCTGAATAGCTCAACAATATCCTCATCAGAGGTCACGAACTGCTCATTATCCACACCGAACGTCCATCCGTTATCTTTGAAACCACCAGGAACGCGAAAATCAAAAAAGTATTGCATCCCATCTATCCACCAGACAGCATCAAGACGCTGCTTATTATCTTTCATTGAATACTGAATAAGGCTGGTTTCTGATAACTCACATTCATCGTCCGTAACTTTAAAAATCTCACTCGTATTCCCATTAACTGTTACAGTATAGTATCCACATGGAAGCAATGAAATGTTATAGAAATAAAGAATCTTATCATCATTCATCTTCCATGAGCTTAATGATACAGGTGTAGATATATTACTTAAAAGATTATTAATGTATACTATAGGCTCCTGCTCTTTGGCTGTCAAAATCAATTCAACAAAAATCCTGTCTGTACGTGCGAATAATTGCACATATTTACTCTTCGCTCCAAATTTATCGGTAGACGGAGAAAAAAACAGTGGGGTAAACGGGCTTATAATCATATTTCTAGGCTTTTGTTATTGAACGGACAAATAAATCATACTTCACTCCCTCGTTTCTCTCAACTGTACTACTCACCTCCTTGATGTAGCCCTCGTAAACTAGATCATCTTTTAAGATTTTAATCGTTTCATCATCTGTTGGTGGAATATCTTCATTATAAGTTGTGAATGAAACATCTCCACAAGTTATAATACCACTTTCAACGTTAAAATCATCTTTCATTCCTATACCATTGACAACAACATCACTATTACCGTCAGAAGAAGAATAAGATAGTTTTTTAGTGAACATACCAATATAGCCGGCATTTGCTTGCAATATGCCTCCTTGCCAATACATGGTATTAAACATCGTTTCAGGATCAAGTACGCCACTTATTTCCCAACCGCTCCTTATAAGCCTATACTCTTTATATGTTTGTACTCCGCCATTATCATGTAATGTAGTACTGGCACAAACAAAAAACACATCATTGTCACTTTCACTATCCGTTGTATCTTGGCCTCTCTTTTGCGATAAGAATTCAATTCCATAAACATCAGCACGGTAAGGGCTAATCAACTCTAATACATTATCAGTTATATCAATGCCAGTAGTATATTCAGTAGTAAATCGGAATTCGTCACGACCATTCATACTTTCATAGTCCTGTTTATCATATCCTACCCTAACCAAAGAATATATTCTTGATGAATCAACCTTATACTCAAAACTAGAAAAGCTGCTATTTAAATCCTTTACATTGTTATCACTAAACAATTTGTCCCGGTGTTTAAAAAAAACAGTGACACCATTGATCACAGGCACAAAGCCAAAAACTGTTTCCATCCAGTTTTTAAACTTTGTATAAGAAGTATATAGCTTAGCTTGGGGGATTCCACGAATACTTTCAGCAGCTAATATCACGCAATTATCTAACCTTTCATCAACACCTGAAGCTATTTCACCATAGATACCTTCATTTCCACCATTCATGCTTTTAAGCAATCGGTTTAACACATCAATAGGTCTTATTGCATCCACATAGATAGGGTTAGCTCGAGAAGTAAAGCGTGTCTCAAATTTGAAATTACGAAAATAAATATTGCCAGTAGAAGCATTAACTCTGTTAAATGTTACCTTCAAATCCAAAAATAAAGCCTGCCCTTTAGTCAGATGAATCTTGATGGATTCATTCAGATTACTTGGAGTAACATCCCCCTTATTATACCCCCATCTTTTCAACTCGACTAAACGACCATCTTCGTAACGCCCACCTAGAACAATTTCAGCTTTAGTTGTATACGCATCACTATAACTGATATAGTATTCAAAACTAAAATTCAATACTATATCAATGTCGGACAAGGCTTTAACAAATACATTTGGATCATCTTTCGATTCCTGTGGTGCATCATAAAACTCAAGAGGTGAATCCCGTGACGGAAGTTCACCACCTGAAATATATAAGGGAAGCGAATATGTTATAGCTTCTACATATATTCCTTTGTCAATTACAATATATTGCAAAGAAGCATCATTTTCTACAGTATTACCACCTAATGTATGCGGTTGACTATAATTCATACTTACAGAATCATAATAAAGCTGATATACATCTTTTATCTCATCTACCGAATATTCGTACTGCGTTCCTTTGTTAGCCTTTATGATATTAGCGACACTATCATCTATCGAATTAATAGAAACAGTATTTCCATCATAGGTCAATGAACCGAAATCCAGTCGGCAACTGAAGAATTCTTCATAAGTATGAGAATTAGTTATAGTATAAACAGTGATACTAGCATTAGAAGCCAGGTATTTGCTCAAATACTCCTCCAATATGAGATCATAGGCTTCTCCCACAAACTGGAATTTTGAAGTAAAGGTTCTAGTTATTCCTTCAAGTCCGGAGCGTTTACGGGAAAACTTTATTTCATCCCAATTCTGAATACAAGATTTGGGAATATCATAAGAAATACTATCAACGGTAAGTACATATTTACAAAGCATTTTAACTCCTTTTGAACGTTCACGAGCAAATATATAGAAAAAGCCAACCGGTTTCCCGATTGGCTAAATTCTTGAAAATCATGCTTTGCTAAAATGCAATATAACTATCTGTTTTTCAAAACAATATCTATACCAAGGAATAAAAAGGACTTTTCAATGTCCTACATACTAATCTTTCCCTTTTAAAATGTCATAGAAATGTTCTACAGGTTAAATATGCATTATAAAAACAATTATATTAATGCAGAAACAGTACGTACCCCTTTAAATAGTTTCCCTAGTTCCTTATGTTTAGTAAAACACCAACCATGAACTTTTAAAAATAAATCTAATTCTGCTTGTTTAGGTTTAGCCGTATATGCTCCTAATACATTCTTCCTATTTGTTTTAAATTCAATATCTGACAATTTTATTGCCGGTATATTGCAAATTGTATATATAAATGGAGAATCAATTAACTGATATATTACCTTATATATTTCAGGAGGAATGTAATATGCATATTTCACTAGAATTTCTCTTCCTCCATCTATCATTCTTTGATTCTCGGAAAGTAAATATCTTTCCCAAGATATTTTTGGGGTAACAGGAGCAATAGCATCAAGTTGCAAAGAATCATAAATTCTTCGAAATTCATCTTCCAAGAAAATACCTTTATCTGTTTTAGGGGCATAATATCCACAATCACGGTAAGCCGTTTGCCAAAAGCTAATAAATTTATTACACCAAAGAGTTACATCATTATATGCCGCAAACTCAAGCGGTTTTTTCTTTCTAACTTCAATTCTTCGATATAATCTATCAATTACCAAAACTGTCAGAGCAGTCGTGCTCACATTTACAAAAAGGCTTATTCCTATATTATTAACAAGTTCTTCTTCTCTCAACATCAATACAAAAGAAAAAATCAATAGTGATAATATCACTAATATTATCATTTTATAGTCATTCCAAAAATCTTTCATATCTATTCTTTTCAAAAATATATCTATTAATCCAACAATAATTTATTCACCAACTCACCCAATAGCATTAAACTCGGATATATTACAAATATAAGTTTTTTTTGTATATCCACATAGAATATACTTCCATAATTCATTCTATTGCTATAAATTTACAAATATAAAGACCCTCAAATTTTGTAATTCAGAACACTTTGCAGGTTATTATGAGCATATATAAGTTACCATTTTGAAACCTTACTCATTATTATCCTATTTCTTGAAGTATAAGCTTCCTGCCAGAAGAAATACGACTTCTTACAGTTCCAACAGGAATGTTCAGGATTTCACTTATCTCATCATAAGAATATCCACTAGCATAATACATCACACTATCAATACAACGGGATTTTTTAGCACACCGTTGTATTGTGGAAACCAAATCATCAAACAGTATTGAATGAGCTGTACAGTTAGAAATGGCACTTCCGTCTACCATATCAAGCCCTGTAAAATGTATAAGGGAATTTCTATTGTATCTTATTATATAAGTATTCCTCATTATAATAAGGCACCACGGTTGAAGTGGTTTAGAACAATCAAATTTATCACGATTCACAAGTAGCTTATAAACTGTATCACCGGCTAAGTCTTCAGCATCTTGCATGGAACAGCAGAATTTTCTTGCCACCTTTAATATCCAAGGATATATTTCTGATAATTCCTTTTCAAAGTCCATTGTCAGCCCTCCTTATTAGGTGTATCTTCGGTTCGCCATTAATGCACCTTTCCACGTATTCCCGGTGCATGATACTTTGCTCGTGCATTTCCTTAGCAGAACGCTCGATTGAACTAATAAGAGTGCCTATATCGGGGGGCAATAAGGCAATCATTTTTTTTACCTCGGACACTTCTGCTGTTATCCGATTACACTTCGTCTCTAATGTACGTAATTCTGACAATAAAACATTGTATAAATGCCTATTTATACAATGGATGCTGTTTTTTCTATTCATAAAAAAGTCGTTTGTGATTCTAAAGGAGATGTACAAACGACTGTATGAAATAATTCGCTTTAATTAAAAATTAATCGAATTACAGCATATATGTAAATACCAATATTATCATGTGCTTCTTTTTCTGAACGATATTTCAACATCGGCTTGATGAACAATATTTGCGTAGACAGCAGCATTAATTACACGGGAATCTATACTCATTTTAAAGAATGTCATTAGAAAAGCAATCTCGGCATCGAAAGAAGAACGAATTTGTTCAGGAGTAACCTTATTTCCTTTATGTTCCTCACTGCGTCTTTCCTCATTCCGTTTTTGCTCAAAAATTGCAGAATGAAACAAATAGTCAATCTTCGATGTTACCTGTTCATCACTCATATTCCGAGAATCTACATTTAGTTGTTCCAATACCTGACGAACATCATCATAAAAGCCAAGAGAAACAAGAGTCTGACATATACGAAGGCTCAATAGTTTGGCACGTTCTTTCAGCATATCCTCCTTGTCCATTACCATAGCCTTCATATTTGAAGGATTAACAATACTTCTGTATTCAATGAGCAATTTAGATGCTATCTCTTTAAGCGTGCTCTCTGACACAAATTCGCGATCCGAAAGCAAACAAGCATAGTTTCCACATGAAAGCTCAATGAAATCATTCAATGTTATCTGATTTAATCTTTCAATCATGACTATTTCAGTTTAGATAACTTATACAGTTCAAATTCACGGTTAGAAGCATCTTGGCGTTGCATTTTTAGACTCTTCATTAAAAGGAGATTTGTTCTATCAACCCTTTTTTCTAACCGGGAATAATCATTGAAAACAATGGTGTTACCGGAAGAGGATGCTAAATATGTCGGTGAAAATGTAGGAAAGTCCCAATCCGGCATATCAAAATTAGAGATATCTACCTTATCAACATCAGGAAAGACTTGCGCACCTTTAGGAATATCAACTAAAGTTGGAGTATCAGGAGTAATCCATGCTTTTCCGGAATACATGATAACTTCATGTTTACCGGCATCACCAACCAAAGCAGCACCGCCGGGGTGCCTATCATTACCTTTAGTACCTTCTGCATAAGAAGGAATAGGAGTGGCAAGAATTGTTGCTACTTGCATAGCCCCCATCGCCCCGATAACAGCAGCCATTACAGCACCGGCAATCGGACCTAACTGGAAAGCTTCCATAATACCACGAGCTGTTGCAATTCCAGTTTCTGCAACTTGTACTCCCTTATGCCAAACAGCTTGTTTATGGGCAATCTCTTGCTTTTGTTTTTCCAACTCCTTATTCTTGGCTTCTGTCTGATCCTTTGCTGCCCGTTTACGCGCTTCCGCTTCCTCTTCGGATATAGCTCCAGACTCTGCCAGATTCTCAATTCGTTCAATATCCTCATCATACTTTTCCTCATTAGCTTCCCGCTCTTCTTCTATTTTCTGAATCTGACCATCATAAATAGAAGAGACTAAGTTTCCAATAGCTCCCACAGCTTGAGATGCAGTTTGAAGCCATTTTTTCAAGTTCTTCTGACGTTCTTTCTGTGCTTTCTCATCCGCTTTAGTAACTTTATTGATAGCATCTATTTCCGCTTCTGCTTCTTGCTGGGAAAGGTCCGCTTTCAATTTCTTCCTTAGGTTTACTGTTTTCGTGTTGAGACAACAGTATTCTTTGTTGTGAGCCCTTTCTTTCCCTTTGTCGAAGTGTGAAATATACTCTTTCATGTACTTGTCGAACCTGTCAAGATAGATGTTTGCCAAAATAGGACTGATTATTCCACCTTGAGGAGTTCCCGAATACGTGTTGTTGTACTTCCAGTCTTCGATGTACCCCGCTTTGAGAAACTTTCTGATAAGACGAAGAAACCTTTCATCTGCAATACGCTCTTGCATAATGCTGACGAGTACATCGTGGTCTATGTTATCGAAGAAGCCTTTTATGTCTCCCTCAATAAACCACTTTGCACCTGTAAAAGTCCTTTGAATGCTTGTCAGAGCTGTGTGGCAGCTCTTATGAGGTCTGAAACCATGAGAGGTGCTTTCAAAGTGCCCCTCATAGATGGCTTCAAGAATCATCCGAACTACCTCTTGCACAAGCTTGTCCTCTACGGATGGTATACCAAGAGGGCGTTTCTTGCCGTTCTTCTTTGGTATATACACCCTTTTAGCAGGATGCGGCTTGTAGGATTCATTCCTAAGTGTTTCGATGAGACGTTCAATTCTTCCAATGCTCATTTGGTCGATAGTCTGACCATCTGTGCCTGGAGTCATATTGCCTGGCTTCGCATATATGCGCTGATAGGCAATGAAGAACATCTCTTTGTTGAACAGAATGCGGTACAGTCGCTCAAACTTATAGTCCGAGACCTTACTGTGCTGGCATAATGTGTTTAATACAATCTCTGGATTTCTCATAACGAATCTCTCGTTTTCTTTTGTTTGTATTAAAGTTACTAACTACTCCCCTTCGCCATGTACAAGGTTTTCCCTTGCTCAGACTACTACGGGAGTTCCGTTACCTTGTCGGATATTCAGAGGCAAATCCTCATAGCCTTACGGCGTTCCGATTTAGGTAATCTCCGTTTAACCACGTAATAACGTCTATCTTTCGATAGGCAACAGATTGTCGGATGCGACTTTCGTTCTTTTCTCCACTTACTGCGGTCGTGTCATGGCTTGTTCTTGCTACTTGCCCTCGCGCAATGGGCTGTAGTACCATGATGTGGCGTATATAACTGCCTTTCGCCACAACTTCAACTTCTGTCACTGAACTATCATTCAACCAATCAGGCTTCATCCTCATATCTGTCTTTCCCCTTGCAATTCAGTCGTAGCATGGCAATTAGCTAACTTATCGCTTTACTGACGTGCTGTGTTCCTCTTTGAGTTTCCTCTCCGAGTAAGTCAGTCGGGGATAGGTCTATTGTTTATTTCTAAACTTTGAACACTAACCTAATCTCTTATTATCGAGATATTTATTACGCGACCATTACGGACGCACGTGCCACGTTAAAGACTCGGAATACCTGCATCTTAGGATAAACATTGTATTCCTTCTTCTCGTTATCAGATAGTTTTTTGTAGTCATCATACTTAATCTTCTCACCAGAATCCTTGTGTATGCAGGTGAATGTAGTCAGCATGATTGGGAATGATTTTTCTCCACGAAGTACAGAAACACGAGGTTTCTCCTGATTGTCCTTATCGGATTTGTTGAGCCGTTGTACACACTCAAAAGTGCAGAAGCGCGGAATCTTGTAACCTTCCTTTTCACAATGTATAAGCAACATAATGGCATTCATGCCATTATACTCGCGTCCGGAAAGATTGCAGGGCCATTGTAACGCTTCTTCCGTGAACCATGGCTTTCTCCAATCCTTACGGATACTCTCGATTTTCTCAATCATCATTTCAGCGAAGAGGTCTAATGCTTTATCTTCGCTGTTCGGCCCGTCCGTGTGCTGTTTTTTATATCCGGCCATATCCTTTACTGATTGGAATTAGACGAATCTGCTACATACTGTACAAGTTCTTCCACCTTGCATGAAACATTCAGCTTTCCGTTATATGCCGAAAGGGATATTTCACCTTTGGCATCCACTCGCACGCCCGGCTGTAACCATGCTTCGCGTTCTTTGCCAAAACAGAAAAAACGTACCCATTGGTATTCAAAGCCATCCTCTACTTTCTCCGTACTGAATGCCGAAAACATTGTGTAAGGCTGGTCTTTCTTATCCCTTTTTTCCTCGATATGCTGCCCGACCTTACCTCGAAATACTAATTCGCCCTTGACCGTATCTTTCGCATCTGCCGTAGCTGTACGAATTTCGTTAATAAAAAGATTGAAATAAAGTTTGTCACCACGGTGTTTGAGATACATTGTCCCCGAAACCTCGATGCGGGAACCATTTCGATATTTGGAAACCTCCTTTCCGGCAGTATCTTTGCTGACATCCACCTCAATAGGCATAGTCTTCCCGTCAGTGTCAGGGATCATTACTCGAAGAGGAAAAACCAGGAACGTTTTCCCTTCCTTATTGGTGCGTATCGACGCATCACGTCCGATAACGCCACATACCGTAACATTACATTTTATCATTTCTATTGTCTTTTAATGTGATACATAATCACCCGACAACTGTGTTGCCATGATTTGTTGTTGAACTGCTAAATCATTGCTCTTAATCGGGTGCTCGTATCATTGCCCAGATCAGCCATCCGGCAAGGAACAGTTGAACGCTCACGATAATGAGCGTTGCTACCCAGCCGAAGAGTTGGTAGCAGAGCAGGACATACAAGGCAAGGTAGGATAGTCCGAACAGACATCTGCATAGCTGTATCATCACGCATTTTACCATATCGCCACGCTTCTATCTTTTTAGGTTCTCTGTCTGTCCCTGCTGTTGGGACATCCCTTGTTCAAAATTCTGTGAAGCCGCTTCCGAGAGGATAACCGTATTCAGCATACCGGTTACACGTATCCTTTTGGCTTCTTCTGTGAGAGTATTGTTATTCAGTGTTGCCGACAGACGGCTTAACTCCGCAGTAGTCAACTCACGTGACATGCGCAGTTCTCCATTGTTCACTCGCAGAATAGCCTTTCCATTTTCACTGATTGCCAGTTCGCAGTTTTTCATGCCCGGTAATAATGATTTCAGATTGATGCGTCCACTATCCATTTGTTTGGATATGGCAGTCTTTTGCTCCTCCTCGTTCTTGTTGTCGATTTGTACGGCCAATAGCATAAGGGAACTAAAGGCTGTCATCGCCATCTCTACTATAGGGTCATTGCATCCTGACATTCCCACACCGCTATCCTCTGACGAAAGCAACTTCTTCATCCATCCGTCGGGCGAAAGGTTTTTGCCGGCGGCATTCTCTTCTGTTCCTTTATATCGGGTGAGCAGGCTGTTCCCGTTGTGCAACACTTCCAATTTGATATTACCTTTCTGTGCGATTTCAGTCAGATAAGCCGCAGGGTCGATGTCACGCTTTGTTCCGTCTGCATAGAAGTTTGTCACGCCGAAATGTAGATGTTCGCCCGTTGTACGTGTACCTGTGTTGCCCGATGTGCCGAGCTTCCCACCGGCTTGTACTACATCACCGACCTTTACAGTAACCTCCTTAAGGTGCATATAAGTACATTGTACCTTGCTGCCATCCGTTCTGGTATATTCCACAGTCAGCGATTTTCCACCGGGCGTGTTCTTATTCTGATTCACAGCCACCACCTTCCCGTTGTTCTCAGTAGCCAGTACCGCATCGCCATTGCAACGGATATCAATTCCCTTGTGCATCTGTTGTTTCGTGTTGTCCATCGGATCTTGCCGCATACCGAAAGGCGAGGTAACAAAAAGAAACTCTTCACGCTCTACCGGGAATGAGTACTTCGCACCATACTCTGAATTTTCAGACGTTCGGAGAGGATTATGTTCCGTACCGAACCGCTTACCCTGTGTCTCCATTTCCTGCATCACCAGTTTGTCATACTGCTGTAAGCCATTTTGCTCTATAATCCGTTGCAGACTCTCGGCATATTCTCCGCCTGTGGCATAACCGGCCTGTTCGATATTTTGTGTCCAACCCTTGTAATCGTCGGGCGAAAGTGCAAAACATTGGGCATAGCGGCTGTTTTCTTTTAAAAAACGGGAGTGGTGTTCGTATGAATCACCCACACTGTCATAACTGCAAAACTTCTCATTCGGCTTATCGTCAGTATATATACCATACCTTCCTCCTTCGGCAATCCATGCAGGCGTAGCCTTGATGCCAAAATGATTGTTCTCGTTCTGCGCCAAACGGCTTTGCCCGTTGGAACTTTCCAGTATGCCTTGTGCCAACGTCACGGATGCGGGGATTCCGTACCGGCGCATCTGCTCCATAGCATACTCTGCATATTTCATTGCGTATAGTTGGTTCTTGCTCATTTCTTTACTCCTTATCTATGAAAACCTCTGTGTGTTTCTTGTTCCTCCATGTCACTTATAGCAACCCGTGCCCCGGCACGGACGAGCTTAGACAGATAGCTGTCGAGCTGCTCCGTTGAAAATTCCGTTGAAGCCGTAATGTCCCCTTCTGGATACTCTTTTAGGGTTATGCCCAATATCTTTGCACCCTGTACCGCATCTTCGTTATAGAGCCGATAACCATCTTTCGTGCGAAGCAGTTGCAAGGCATCGGGATGATTCGCTTTAAGTTTGTCCCACAACTGCCGTTCCGGTGAAATACCCTTGTTGTCTGATTCCGTCCGTTCCTGCGCTACCGTTTCTATCGGCCACAACTCTGCTTCTTTCTGTTGTTTCTCTCCGGTGTGTGCCTCCTGCGATTGTCCTTTTTGTAGTACGTCTGCGAATAAGGTAGCTGCCAAATGACGTTTGTAGCTGTCACGCTCTTCCGCTATCCACATCCGCTGCCACTGTTGCGGAGTGACACTTCGGGCAGGCTGTTTCTGCCCATCAATAGTTGCGACGCATTGTATGCCGTCTTGTTTGGTTTTGAAAACCGAAACACGCTGGATACGGTTCAAGTCTATTTCCGGCATTTCGCTGCTGAACAAATCCACCTTCAGGTCAGGTTTGACCTCGGCCAGCGCATAATACTTGTGCGCCAGTTCCATCCGAACCTTACCGATGTTATCCATCGCTTGCTTGAGTGTTGAAAAGAAGCGGTTTATATCTTCTTTATCAGGATAGATGCTATATCCGCTCTTATTTTCGGGTTTGATATAAAGTGCCCATCGTTTCTTATCATCTTGAATCATCTCTACGTGGTCAAATCCGATCTCATTCGCCTGTTTGACCGCTGACGCCACGTCCAGTGTGGAGAGCTTCTCCATTGCCCAATTCTTCAGCCGGGCCAGCATAATCATCTTCTCGGCAAAATAACTGTCATCGGGTCGATAACCTAATGCACCATCCGTATTGTAGAAGCGTACCTGCTCGATTCCATCTTTCTGCAACGCTCGCATGATACGTCCCTTGTTCATTCCCGGTATCTCGTTATCTACCTCTGTAGAAGCCCCTGCTGGAAGAATTACATCTGCGGTTTTTGCCTGTGGATCAATAACAAGCACAATTTTTTTCGTTTCTTTATCCGGATGCTGCCGAATCTCGTTCGACACAAAATAATGTTTGGGCATTTGCTCCTGCATGGTTGAAGTGTCTCGCCGGTTGCGCATGGTGGCGTATTCGATTTTCTCGCCCCGTTCCGCTTTATTGATTACTTCGATGGCATTGTTCACGTCACTTTCGAGAGCGTCCATCAAGTTCGGGTTCTCTTTCAGTTCCCGGCACCAGTATTCCACTGTCTTCAGACTTTCTTCAGACAACCGTGCTGGCAACCCCAGTTCCAACATTTTAATCCCTGAAGCCAGTTCCACTACCAACCGTTCCTGTCTGACAGCATCCTCCGAAGGAGCCACACCGTTCTTCATCACCATACCTTCACGCGCTAACCGTTGTTGGTGTCCGGTAGCACTCACGATTTGCCGCAAGGCTTCCTGTATATAGTCGTGATAATGTCTGAACTCTCTTTGTCGCGGCATATAGACCGCATCCTTATCTGTTTCGTAGTGGGGTACACCGCTTCCATCCAAACGAACAGGCACAAGGTTGTCTCGCATCCTCAGTAGGAAGTCGTTGAATTGAATATGCAACCGTCGGTTGTCAGCTTCCGTATATCCTCTTTCCACTGCACTTCCATACCGCCGCAACGTCGTTTCGTATCGCTCCTTATCCACGTAGGGTAGTGTCGTCTGGTCAATGTTGAACAAAGTGCGAATTTCACGGTTATGTACACCTTTATATAATTTTTGTTCCTCTTCATACAGTTTCATGTAGTCATCACGACTGATAACCTGTTCTGGATTATTGCGGTGAACGTACTTGTTCCAATTATAAAACAAAAATGGAACGCCTTGCTCATTCTCACGCACCGAGGCTCCTTGTGCCTTGGCATCGCTGAATAGCGTGAACTGGTTGGTTTTGCATCCATTTTTATCAGAATGCAGCGTCATGAATAGTGCATTGAATGCGCTGACAGAAACACCCTTTGGATAGAGGCGCGGGTATCCCTTTCCTGATGCGTTGAGCCAGTGTCCACCGGCATTCGAGGCTTCACTCAAAGCCGTAGAAAGCAAGGTGATTTGTTTTTCCTCGGCTTTCTTTTCGATTTGCGATTTTTCTTTCATATCGTTTATTTGATTATAGGATTATTGAATACCCCGTGGGCGCACGATGGTTTCCAGTTTTCCGTCCTCATAATTCCGTGCGGCAGCCTGGCGAAGCTGGTCGTTCTTGGCAAGGACAGCATTTGCCAGCGTGTTCAAAGGCAATGCCCCGGTACGGTAGGCTTCTGCTACAATCGGTGACAACTGGATGGTACACGGTACTCGGTCTATCGTGGCAATCAACGTACTATCTTGCAATACAGGGTTTACTATACGTGGGTTCAGAGTTTCATTTGTATAGCGTCGGTACTGCACATTGTTCTCATTTGTTACGTTCAGTTTTCCCTCTGTTCGTTCTTTCAAGGCTTCGTGTCCTGCCTTATTCAACAAGTTCATACCTCCCAGGCCTATCAGGAGCATTTTCAGCAACGGGTTACGCACAAACATACCCGCCACAATGCTCGCTATCGGTAACATATTGTCTTCCAAATGCAATGATTCTGTCTTGCCTGTGAATATTCCCAGTAGAACATCAGGGAGCATGGCCATTACATAACCGAGATTGCCTGTGATATTACCTATGCCATCCAGTCCCAGCATACCAAGCAGTCCGCCCCAACCGTTTCCGTTTCCCTGTGCTACTTGCGCACTTTGTATCGTTTGTACATGTTGTTCCGCATCATTGGCAGGAACAACAGTTTCATGCTTCTCTTCTTTCATAATTTCATCCTGTTCTGTCCTGACCATTTTCGCTTTGTCACGTTGTTCCAAAGACTGCAAGTAGGCTTCTTCCTGTCCGGGAGCAACAACAATCGGCACATCCTTGTACCGTTCCTCATGTTTCTGTTCTTCCTTGCTCTGTACATTCGGCCACAATAAACCGCTATTCTGGTTTTGTGTCCATTCCATGAAGCCAAAGTCCATGACAGGGATTTTCTTTTTCAGTTGCTTGTTGTCTGTACCAATCGCCGTGTTCTCTTTGATTTGTATTTGGGCTGCCTCTTTGCGAAAATCGTCGAATACGTTTCTGTCTCTGCCGAACACTCCTTTACTGATGCACTGTTCTACTGAAAGGGTATCAGGCTTCTTGCCTTCAAAATGATTGGTGATGGCTGCAATAGCCACATCTGCACCGGTAAACTTTGCCAGTGCCGTCCATGAGCCAGTACCACCCATCATCAGGGTATCTGCGGCTGTGCCCAACATCCATCCCGTACCTTTTTCCCATCTGTTCGGGCGGTAAGCTGCTTCGCCTCGTGCCTCTATTTCATCGGTCAGCGGTGAACGGCTTAACGTCTGCGATAATCCCAGCAGACTCGATTCGGCAGCCTTTCGGATGATGTAGTCAGCGGAAGACTTGGGCATACGTTCTTTCACCAACCGGTCAATCATCAGTTCCTCTATCCGGTGGTCCATATAGGCATAGGCGAGGTCACAACCGAGCAGTTCTGACAACTCATTGTAACGTGCCCTTCCGATTTCCTGCACGACGGTATCCCGCCACTGCCCGGCCATATACGCAAGGTCTTGCTGCATTTCCTCGGAACCGGTAATCTCCGTCTTGCACATCTCGATATAGTCCTCTGTTGTTTTGGAGTTCCATTCGCCTGTGACCTTGAGTGCTTGATAGGGGTCGCTCATTGGTTGTGCCGAAGATGCCATCATACTGAGAATACCACCTAAAGAGGTGGAATATTCTTTCATTTCCTCTCCCTGATTCCGTATGAGGTCAGTCCGCGTTTTTGACATGATGGGTGCGATATGGCAGTTGAAATAGTCGTTCACGAGGCGTTCCATTTCTGCAAACCGTCCGCTATGCTTGATTCCGTCCATAGTGTATTATATGTTTATCCTATTCTATTCATTAATAATTGCTCTTTTGTCTGCTCGATGGCGTTGTGGTAAATTTCCATCTGTTTGGGATAAAACTCTTCCAGCCATACATCCTTCTCGATGTTGTCGTGAATGAAGCGTATCGCTTGTTCTCGCTCAATCTCCACCGATGCTTCGCCCTCTTCCCGGTTATTGAACCATGCTTTCGTCCACCAGCGCACACCGGCCCGGTCAGGATATACCGTGACTGCTCTCGGTATGTCAAAGCTCTGGATGTCTATGTCTAATTCTGCCAGTGGGTCAATGATACCACTATGGGTCAGGGCTTCGTCGTAGAGTTTTTTTTTACATCATCGCCCATCGTCGATAAGTACACGCCATGCCGTAGGGCAAGGTAATGCAGGAAGTCCGCAATGAGTAGGTTCTGCACCTTACAAGCAAGCGGCATTGCTTTATGTCCCAGTCCGAGTGGGTTGGATATACTTGGCATATTTTCATAGAAATATTCTTTGACTGCTCCCATTGTAAAGACATGGCGGAGTGACTGCTCCGTATGTGG
>OGWR01000673.1_pt1 | contig 30150 bp, 29 predicted proteins | sample 1576061 | NCBI WGS metagenome assembly OGWR01 (sample SAMEA3541511, study PRJEB24748) | human gut metagenome | biome: human gut; feature: human-associated habitat; material: faeces | place: China | collected 2012 | reverse complement strand
TTTAGTGAGCTAAGCCATACTTGCTCTTTATTCTTTGAACGAAAGTCATTCTTGAATTATTATCTATACAATTTATTTTTTTGAATAAAATCAGCTACTTTTTGAGGAAGCAGGTCATCAACTTTTTCATTTTTTTTCAACCTCTCTCTCACTAAAGTAGAGGAAATATTGTAGAGTGGAGTATCTAAATAGATTATATTATTATGAGAAACACCACCATTATAACCCTCTCTACGAAAAACAATAACTTTACTTAACTCTAATATTTTTTTATAATCTTTCCATTTAGAAAAATTATAAGCAGAATCTTCTCCAACTATTTCATAAAATTCATGGTGTCCACCATAAAAAGATATTATTTTTTTTAAGGTATCAATAGTATAAGAGGTTTTTTTACTTTTTATTTCAATATCAGAGATAATTATTTTTTCATTTCCTTCAAAGGCTAATTCACACATTTTTTTTCTAAGTTCTCCACTTAGCATAATATCATCTCTATGAGAAGCTTTTCCAACAGGAATAATAATTATTCTATCTAATTCTAGTTTTTTAAGAATAAATTTTACTATTTCAACATGAGCTTTATGTATGGGATTAAAGCTTCCACCATAAATTCCTATTCTCATTTTAACTCCGCAATAGCTTCTAAAAGCTCTTGATAGTTAGAAGCACAAGTTACAGCTTCTCTTAATTTTTTATTTCTAAAAGTTCTCATAAGTTCAGAAACAAGAGATAGATATTCTCTATTTTTTCCTTTAGGAGCACCTACTAATAAAATAAGATTTACTCCTTCTCCATCTGGAGAATTAAAATCTATTTTATTTTCAACTAATCCAACTGCTACTACTATCTCTTCTATTTTTTCACTTCTAGCATGAGGAATAGCAATTCCTTGACCTATACCAGTACTTCCTAATTCCTCTCTAGCCATTATATTTTCATAGAAATGCTGTTCATCTTTTAAGACATCAGTGTTTTCTCTAATTAAATCTACTAATATTTTTAAAACTTCCTCTTTTGTATGTTTTCCATTAATATAGGTAATCAGTTTGCTATTAAAATACTCTAACATCACTACCTCCTATAAAAAACTCTCCAAAAGTTTTTTTTCTACTTCTCTAAGTGGAGTATAATCTTTTATATTTTCTATCATATATTTTAATTTTCCTAAGACTTTTTTCTTATTAGATATATCTATATTCTCTACTAATTTTAGGGAAGATAAAATTTCCAATCCTTCAAGGCTTTCTAAAAGATTTTTATTAGATTTTAAAATCTCTTTTATCTCCTTAGCTTCTCCTTCATATTCACTAACTTTTTCATATATCTCTGTATTATCTCTAAATTTTACCATATATTGTATGAAAATATAGAAAATATTTTCATTGTATTCAGACATAAGTTTATTTAAAGCTAATACCATAAGAGGTTTTATATTGTTAGTTCCTATTAGAGCAAAATTAGAAGAGATTTTAAAAAATTCTTTCCTATCTCTTAAGAATAGCTCTTTTCCATATCTTTTTGCAAACTCAAGATTTCCATTAAAAAGAGTTTTAATATAGTTAGTCTTTACTTTTTCTATATCCAAACTAGAATATCTTTCAATTTTGTCTAAATTTTGCCTCTCTTTTATATCACAAGAGTATAGTAACTCTTCTACAAAAAGGTTATTATCATTTAAAAAAGCTATTACTGGAAGAGCTATACTTCCTTTTTTTCTTTTTAGATTTCCATTTGTATCAATAGTGATATATGCTCTTTTATCTAAAAATTGAGCACATTCACTCAAAACTTCTATCTTACCTTGACTTTCTAAAAGATTGAAAAGTTCACTGGCTTTCTTTTCTTTTATTATATTTAGCATATCACATTGCATTATTTATATTTCCTCCAATTCCTTTTAAACAATTATCCTCTAAAACTGTAAACTCTATTTTTAAGACAAAGAAATTTTCCATAGGCATATCAGTAGGAAGTTTTACTAAGTCTTTTTCAGTCATTATTATAAATGAAGCTTTCATACTATCAGCACGTCTTTGTATAAGTTCGATATCTTTTCTTTTAAAATTATGATGATCCATAAAATCTACTCTTTCAATATATGAAGGCTCTAATGAGATCACTGTTTTTTCAAAATTTAAAGGGTTAGCTAATCCAGAAAATAGTAAAACTCTTTTTCCTTTTACCCAGAAAAGAGGTTTTTGGTTTCCTTTTAAATCACAAAGAGATGTAACACCATGCTTTGCTATAGAAACCTCTTTTCCTAATTTCTTTTTAAGATATTTTTTTATTCTTTCAACTTCTCTTTCACTTACTAAATCAGATTTTGTTATAATAAATTCAGAAGCTCTTCTTGCTCCTTTTTTAAAATCTTCACGGAGCATTCCTTTAGGAAGAACCTCTCCCCAACCAAATGGATTAGTAGCATCTATTAAAACAATATCTCTATCTCTATAAAGCTTTCTATGTTGAAATCCATCATCTAAAACAATGGTATCTACACCAAAATGTTTTTTAGCAAACATACAACCTTTATATCTATTTGAACTGACAACAATGGGAACTTTTAAATTAAGAGCATGTATAAATGGTTCATCTCCACTCTCTCTAGCAGTAGCAAAAATTTCATATCCATCACTTACTAAAAGAGGCTCTCTTTTTCTCTTTCCTCTATATCCTCTTGAAACAACAGCTACTTTTCTTCCCATTTTTTGTAATCTTTTTACAAAATATTGTACAGCGGGAGTTTTACCAGTTCCTCCTACTGTGATGTTACCTATACAGATAATCTCTACTCCCTCTACCCTCCTTATAGGAAGAATTCTCTTATCATAGAGAAAGTTCCTTAAAGATGTGATGAGGTAATATATATATGCTAATATCCTCATTATTACTCCTCAAATAAAAATGTTCTACTCTATATTTTACCCTTAGTAAAAGTAAAAAGTCAAGGAATTTTCCATTTTTTAATTCTCTTCACACTCTATATTTAAAATTTTACAGGAACAATTTTAGATATTCCAATCTCTTTATTCATAGTTACTCCAAATATACTTTCAGATTCTCTCATAGTATCCTTATTGTGAGTAATCAATATAAATTGAGATTTATCTGTAAATTCTTTTAGTTTACCTATTAATTTTCTAGTATTTTTTTCATCAAGTGCTGCTTCTATCTCATCTAAGAATGTAAATGGACTAGGTTTGAACATAAATATTCCCATAATAAAGGCAATAGCAACCATAGATTTTTCTCCACCAGATAATAAAGATAGAGATTGTCTTTTCTTATTTCTAAATTTAACAAATATCTCTACTCCACACTCATCAAAGTTATCTGGGTTATTTAAAATTAATTTTCCTTCAGCATTATTTATAGTTTCCATACACATCTTATTGAAATTTTCATCAATAGCTTTATAGGCAGTAAAAAATCTACTGTGTATAGTTTCGTCTATCTCTTTTATTAAATCTAAAAGTACATTTTTTCCCTTAACTAAATCCTCTTTTTGTGAAGAAAGGAAAGTATATTTCTCATTTAATTCTTTAAACTCCTCAATAGCTAGAAGGTTTACAGCTTGGAAATTTTTTAATCTGTTATCTAAAGATTTAAATCTCTCTTTACACTCTTTGATATTTTCTATACTAATTTCAACACTCTCTATTTCTTCTAAAGACTCAAGATTTTCTTTTAATCTTTCCAAATCACTTTTTAATCTTTCAATTAAATCATTTAATTTGTTCAGAGCATCTCTTTTATGAAGTAGAAAACTATCTATCTCTTTTCTTTTTTTAATTAATTCTCTTTCCTCTTCACTTAACTTTTCATTTATTTGTTTTTTCTCTGTTATCTCAATATTTTCACTTTCATATTTTTGAAGTCTTTCATCAATCTCTTGAGTAAGAGCACTTTCACTCTTTTCTAATACTTCTACCTCTTTTCTCAATAGGGAGATTTTTTGTTTTATATCCTCTTTTTCACTTAAAAGAATTTTATACTCTTTCTCTTCTCTATCTTTTTCTCTTTCAATTTGACTTATTCTATCTTGAGCATTTAAGAAAATTATTTTTTTATCAGAGAACTCCTCTCTTTTTTGAGTGATTATACTATTTATTTTTTGAGCTTTTAAAATATCTTCCTCTTCCTCTTTTTTAAGTTCAGTAACAATAATTTGTATCTTATCCATCTCGTTGTTAGAGTTTGTAATTTTTTTCTCAAACTCCTCACTGTATTTTATCTCTTCATCTAGCTCTATTTTAATAGTTCTAATCTCTTTACTTACTCTTTCTACTTTAGAGTTACACTCTTCAAAATACTCTGAAGCTAATCTTACTTGTTTTCTAAGCTCCTCTTCAGTACTGTCTATTCTATCTATTTCATTTTCAAAATTTTCCAACTCTTTATTAATTTTATTTTGTTCTTCAACACTCTCTTCAATTCTCTTTTTCAAAATTTCTACTTGCTCTTTAAGTTGTTTTATCTCTCTTTTTCTCTCAAAAAGTTGACTAGCAGTAGAGTTACCAGAATCTCCACCTGTAATTCTACCTCTTGAGCTAAGAAGTTCTCCACTTAAAGTAACTACGTTTCCAGCAAAAAGAGAGTTTTTTATTATCTTAAGAGCTGTATCCATATTTTCAACTACAAGAAGATTTCCTAATATAAATTCTGCTACTATTTTATATCTATCTTGGGTTTCTACTAGGTTAGAAGCTAGTCCAATAACTCCATCTAATTTAATATTTGGCTCTTTTTTAGGAGTTACCTTAATAGTATCCAATGCTAAGAAAGAGGCTCTTCCTACTTTTTTCTCTTTTAAAATATTGATAGCTTTTTTTGCTACATCACTTGTTGAAACTATGATATCTTGTATATTTCCAGGGACTCCAGCTTCAATAGCTTTCATATATTTTTCAGGAACATTGACAAGAGAGATAAAAACTCCCTCTACTCCAGGTATCTTACTATTTAATATCTCTTTTACTCCCTTAAAAAATCCCTCATTATTTTCTTCCATTCTAAGTAGAGCCTGTAATTTTGACGAATATCTTTTTTCATCATAATCAGAACTTCTAATTATTTCAGAAAGCTTGTTCATTCTTTGGCTACATCTACTAATCTCTTTTTCTAAAAACTCTCCTCTTCCCTTTATATTTTCGAGACTTAAAGTTTTTTCCTCTTTAGATTTTTTAGCACTAACTAACTCTTTTTCCGCTTCAAAAATCTTTTTATTTGCTGCTTCTAGTTCCTCTTTTAAAGAGTTTATCTTATTAGTGCTTCCCTTTACCCTTCTGTTAGAATTTTCAATCTCATTAATGAGTTTCATTTTTTCTAACTCAAGTTCCATCACTTTTTTCTTTTTTATCTCTCTAGCTGTTTCAAAATCCTCTTTAGATTTCTCTAAATCCTTTATCTCTTTTTCAAAGATTTGATTTTCTTCAGATAGTAACTCTATTTTTTGTGCAACAAGAAGAGATTCTTTATCTAATTCAGCTAAACTTTTTCTTTTCTCCTCAATTTTACTTTCTCCAGCTGTAACTCTACTTTCTCTTTCCTCTATCTCCCTTTTATAGCTAGCACATCTTTCACTTATTCTTACTTTTTCTTTTTCCTTACTTTCAATCTCTCTTTTTAATTCTTGATTTTTATTTCCGTTTTCCTCTATATATTTTTTTAACTCTATTTTTTCTTTATCAATTATTTCTAATCTATTTTCAATTTCTTCAAACTCTGTTTGTAATTTATTATTTTCACTATCTAGGTTTTCTTTACTTTGATTACTTTTATCTAGCTCACTGCTTTTATTATTGTACTCACATTGATATATTCCCTTAGCAAGTGAATCCCTTTCTTTTTTTAACTCTAAATATTCTTGAGCTTTTCCAGCTTGTTTTTCTACTTTATCTCTATTTTCTCCCACTTCATTGAGAATTAAATCTATTTTTTCAAGCTCTGTATCTACATTTTCAAGATTTTTTACAGCTTCATTTTTTTGCCCTTGGAATTTTTTTATTCCAGCAGCTTCCTCTATAATACTTTTAATCTCTTTAGAAGAGGAACTGATTATTCTTTCTACTTTTCCCTGTCCTATTACAGAATAAGCACTTTTTCCAACTCCTGTATCTAAAAATAGATTAGCTATATCTTTTAATCTTGATTTAGAATCATTGATAAAATACTCATTTTCACCAGTAGAGTGCAACTTTCTAGTTATTTTTATCTCATCATTTTCCACTGCTAAAAAACTATCACTGTTATCTATATAGAGGGAAACCTCAGCAAAATTCATAGCTTTTTTATCTTTTCCACCAGAGAAAATCACATCAGAACTCTCTTTAGCTCTAATGTTTTTATAGGATTGCTCCCCTAAAACCCATAATACAGCATCAAGAATATTGGATTTTCCACTTCCATTGGGACCAACTATTGAAGTAAGTCCTCTATTAAACTCTATATATACCCTTTCACCAAAGGATTTAAAACCGAATATTTCAACTGCTTTTAAAAACATTTATGCCCCCTATTATCTGTAAATTAATATTATTAAATAGTTTATTACTCTTGAAATTCATCAATAGCTTTCCAAGTTATAACTTTCACATTTGAATAATCTTGGGATTTAGAACAACAACTTCCACAACTACCATTAGACTTAGAACAAGTATTACAGTTAGAGTGTGAAGAACACTCTTCTTTCTCTCTTTTTTGATACTCTTCATAAGTTTCTAAATAACCCTCTTTTAAAAGATTCTCGTAGGATTTTTCTAACTCTTCATAGGTTATTCCAAGATTTTTTGTAATTGCTAAATCACTATATACTCCAGCTGATAAAAGAAACTTTATAACTTTTTTATCTATCTCATTAATATTTTTATTCATAAAATACTCCTTATCTCTAAATAATAAAAATTTCTATTAAAAAATTATACCATACTTTTTTAAGAAATTGTTAGAAAAAACTGGATATTTAAGTTACTTTCTTTTTTCTTTACCTAAGAGCTATATTTATGTTATAATCAGAGTAATAGAAGTTTTTAGGAAGTGAAAATATGGGAAGAATAATATATTTTACAGGGGGAGCAAGGAGTGGAAAAAGTGCTCAAGCAGAGCAATATATATTTGATAGAGAATATACTAAAAGAATATATATAGCTACCTCGATTCCCTTTGATGATGAGATGAAGCTGAGAGTGAAAAAACATAGGGAGCAGAGAGGAGAGGATTGGATAACAATAGAAGGGTACAGAGATTTAATAAAAAAAATATCTCCTTATGTGGCAAAAGATGGAGTAATACTACTTGATTGTCTAACTAATATGGTAACTAATCTTATGATAATGGATAAGGATATAGATTGGGATAATCTTCCTATGGAAAGTTTAGAACAAATAGAAAAGGAGATATCTCAAGAAGTAAATAAACTTTTTGATTATTTTAGAGAGATACCAATGGATACAGTAATTGTATCTAATGAGTTAGGAATGGGAGTGATACCACCTTATCCTTTGGGAAGATATTTTAGAGATATTTGTGGAAAAGTAAATCAAATGGCAGGAAAATATTCTGATGAAGCTTATATGGCAGTATCAGGTTTACAATTAAAATTGAAATAATAATGGAGGAAAATATATGAACGGAATAGCACTACTTTTTAAATTTATGACAAGATTACCAATTGGATTTGAACCAAAATTTGATTCTGATTCATTGGGAAAGAGTATGAAATTTTTTCCAATAGTTGGAATGGTAATGGGATTAATATTGCTAGCTTTTTTCTGGGCTCTTAGCTATGTAATATACTCTCCAATGGTAATGGTTGTTACACTTGTAATTATAGAGGTAATACTTACAGGGGGATTACACCTAGATGGACTAGCTGATACCTTTGATGGAATCTTTAGTTATAGAAGTAAGCAAAAAATGTTAGATATAATGAAGGACTCGAGATTAGGGACTAATGGTGGATTAGTATTGATACTTTACTTCATATTAAAAGTGGCTTTAATATATGAGTTGGATATGATAGCAGGAATACCATCAGGTATAGTATTGTTATTGACACCAGCTATAGCGAGATTAAATAGTGTAATAAACTGTGCTTCTGCTCCTTATGCTAGAGCAACAGGAATGGGAAAAACTTTTGTAGATAATACTGATGGTTTTGGAGTAGTAGTAGCTACAATACTTACATTAATATTTAGTGGTATAGTATGTTATGTATTCTTTATACCTCTTACTATACTTATAATTATTCCTGTTGTGATGTTATTAGGATTTATTTTTGCAAAACTTATGACTAGAAAAATAGGGGGAGTAACTGGAGATACACTAGGAGCTGTGGTAGAGCTTTCAGAAGTTTTAGTTCTTTTCTTACTATATATAGGAGCTATGTTGTTAGTATAGGTGTAAATATGGGAAAGCTTATTTTAGTACGTCACGGACAAACAGATATGAATGTAGAAGGAATATACTTTGGTTGGTTAGACCCAGCTCTAAATGAAAAGGGAAGAGAACAGGGAGAGAGAGCCAAAGAGGTTCTAAGAAAAATATCATATGATAATATATATTCTAGTGATTTAAAAAGAGCCAGTGAAACAGCAAGATTAGTTAATTATTTAAAAAAAGAGTTAGTTTTAGATAAAAGGCTAAGAGAATTAAATTTTGGAATTTTTGAAGGACTTAGTTATGAAGAGATAAAATCAAAATATCCAGAAGAGTGTAAAGAGAGTGAAAAAGATTGGCAGAATTTTAATTTTATCACTGGAGAAAATCCAAAAGATTTGCAAAAAAGAGCTGTTGAGTTTGTAGAGAGTTTAGATTTAGAAAAAAACAATTTAGTAGTTACTCATTGGGGAGTAATAAACTGTATATTAAGTTGGTACTTTTCTAATGGAATAGAAAGTTACTGGAAATATTCAGTAGAAAATGGTGGAATATGTATAATAGAGTTTGTAGATAGATTTCCAATATTAAAAGGATTAAATATAGGGTGATTAGTGTGGAAGATATAAAAAATATTTTGGGAGAGCTAAGAGGTTTAGATATAGAGAGTATGCAACTTGCTCAAGAGGAATTGGATAGAAAAATGAAACCTCAAGGAAGTCTTGGAGTATTAGAAAAAATAGTGGTAAAGATGGCAGGAATATATGGTTACCCTATAAAACAGGTAGATAAGAAATGCCATATAGTAGCTTCAGCAGACAATGGAGTTTTAGAAGAGGGGATTTCATCTTGTCCAGTAGAATATACAAGAATAGTTTCAGAGGCTATGCTAAATAAAATTGCTTGTATTGGTTTATTTAGTAAAAGATTGGGAGTGGAGTTTAATCTTGTGGATATAGGGATAAAAGAACCTATACCAAGAGATTATCCAAATTTATATAATAAAAATATAAAAAAAGGAACAAATAACTTTTATAAAGAGCCAGCTATGAGTAGAGAAGAGTGTTTAAAAGCTATTCAAGTAGGAATGGATATGATAAAAGAAAAATCTCAAGGGGTTACAGTTTTTTCTAATGGAGAGATGGGAATAGCTAATACTACTACAAGTTCAGCAATATTATACTCTTTTACGAGAGGTAATATAGATGAAATAGTAGGAAGAGGAGGAGGACTTTCTGATTCTGGATTAATTAAGAAAAAGAGAGTGATAAAAGAATCTTGTGAGAGATACAATACTTTTGAAATGGAACCAGTGGATATATTAGCTCACGTTGGAGGACTTGATATAGCTTGTATGGTAGGAATGTACTTAGGAGCAGTAAAATATAGAAAACTGATGTTAGTAGATGGGTTTATTTCAGCAGTCGCTCTTCTTACAGCATATAAGATAGAACCTAAAGTTAAAGATTTTATATTATTGACTCATATGAGTGAAGAGCCAGGAATGAAAGTAGTATTAAATGAATTAGGAGAGAAGGCTTTTCTCAATATGGAGATGAGATTAGGAGAGGGAACAGGAGCTGTTTTGACTTATCCTATGATAGATTGTGCTTTGGATATGATAAATGGAATGAAAACTCCATCTGAAGTATATGATTTATTTAAATAGTCAATAACTATTAGGGGGATAGGTATGGATAAAAAATATAAGGGACATAGGGAGAGAATAAGACAAAAATATTTACAAGGAGGTTATTCAGCCTTTTTAGAGTATGAGATATTAGAGTTACTTCTTACTTATGCAATACCTATAAAAGATACCAAACCGATAGCTAAAGAGTTGATAGAAAAATTTGGAAATTTAGATGGAGTTGTAATGGCTTCTATAGATGAGTTGATGAGTGTTAAAGGGATAAAGCAAAATAGTGCTATATTTCTTAAGCTTTTAGGAGATACATCTAAATATCTTTATAGAGGAGATATGAAAAGAGATGGGATACAGCTTAGAGATAAAGAGTCTCTTTTAAAATATTTAAGAAGTGATATAGGATTTTCTAGTCGAGAAGAGTTTAAAGTTATTTTTCTTAATAATTTTAATATATTAGTGGGAAGCGAAACTTTATTTGTAGGAACTATTGATAAAAGTGCTGTTTATCCTAGAGAGATTTTAGAAAAGGTAATACAGTACAAAGCTAAAGGAGTTATATTTGCTCATAATCATCCTTCTGGAAATTTACGTCCATCTAAGCAGGATATTCAAATAACTGAACATATGCAAGAGGTATTAGAGATGATAGATGTAAAACTTCTTGAGCATATAATTATCACAAAAGATGGATATTTTAGTTTTTTACAAGAGGGATTAATCTAAATCTTGTTTTGAAAGAAAAATTATGATAAGATGATATAAATATTGTTTTCTTTTAAATAATATTTATTAGAGAGTAATTGGAGGATTTGATGGAAGATATAAATAAAGAAGAACTTGAAATAACTCAAGAGCCAAAGTTATATAAGGTATTAGGAGTTATGTTTGAAGTTACTAAAAAAAGATATTACTTTGAAGTGATAGATGGTGTAGAGTATAAAAAAGGTGATAAGGTAATAGTAGATACAGTTAGAGGTAAGGAGATAGGTTTAGTTTATGGAGAGGCTAGAATGATACCAGAAACAGAACTAGTTCTTCCACTAAAACCTGTTATAAAAAGAGCTAGTAAAGAGGAAGAGGAAAGATATATACAATTGAAAGCTGACTCTTTAGAAGCAAAAAATATCTGTAAGGAGAGAATAGCTCATCATAAATTACCAATGAAGTTGGTAGAAACTGAATATACCTTTGATAAAACAAAATTGATATTTTATTTTACAGCTGAGGGAAGAATAGACTTTAGAGATTTAGTTAAAGATTTAGCTAATATTTTTAGAGTGAGAATAGAGCTAAGACAGATAGGTGTTAGAGATGAAGCTAGAATTTTAGGAACAGTGGGTGTATGTGGAAAAGAGCTATGCTGTAGGACATTCATTAATAAGTTTGATTCTGTATCTATAAAGATGGCAAGAGACCAAGGACTAGTTATAAATCCTGCTAAAATTTCTGGGGTATGTGGTAGACTTTTATGTTGTATCAACTATGAGTATCAACAATATGAAGAAGCTCTTAGAAATTATCCTGCTGTAAATCAACAGGTAAGAACTCCAAAGGGAGATGGAAAAGTTTCAAGTATAAGTCCACTTAATGGATATTTATTTGTTGATGTAGAAAATAAAGGCTTAATGAAATTTGATGTTGAAGAAGTCAGATTTAATAGAAAAGAAGCAAATAAATTAAAAAATGAAAAAACTGCTGAAGAATTAGCTCATAAGGAGCTTGAAAAGGAATAATTATGTTGTATGAAAATGAGGATATGACAATACTCAGAGATAATTTTAAACTTATTCAAAAGGTAAATGGATTTAGATTTTCAGTAGATGCTGTAATACTTTCAGATTTTTTCAATCCTCATAAAGATGGGAAAGTTTTAGATATAGGAACAGGTAATGGGATAATTCCTATTTTACTCTATGCTAAAAATAAATCTAGGGATATAGTAGGCATAGATATACAAGAGGAAAATAGCTCACTGGCTATTAGAAATATAGAGTTGAATAAGTTAGAAGAATATATAGAAATAGTAAATTATGATGTCAAAGAATATCCTTTTGGAAACTCTTTTGATTATATAGTTTCAAATCCACCTTATATGAAAGTAGATGGAAAGAAACAAAATGATTTAAGCAGTAAAGCTATAGCAAGACACGAGATAAAATTGGATTTGTATGATTTAGTAAAAAATGCAAAAAGACTTTTAAAACCAATGGGAAGTTTTACCCTAGTTCATAGAAGCTATAGATTTATTAAGATTTCAAGAGTATTAGAAGAGAGTGGTTTTTCTATAAAAAGAGTAAGATTTGTTTATTTTTCTAAGGATAAAAATTCAAATCTTGTTCTTATTGAGGCATGGAAAGGGAAAAAATGTCAACTAGAGATTGAACCACCACTTTTTCTTGAGGAGAGTGGTTATTAAAAGGTAAGATATTAGTTTTAGATAACAACAAAAACAATTATAAAAATAGAAGGAGAAAATTTACACGAGCAAAAATGGAACTTTTAAAATTTGTTGAACAAAATAACTTAGAAGAATTTAAAAATAATTTGGATATGGATTCTATTGAAGAAGTAGATAATAATAAAAATACTATACTTCATCACTGTGTGGAGATGGATAAATACGACTTCGTAGATGCTTTGCTTTATAATGGAGCTGACCCTAATGTAAAAAATAGAGAGGGAAATACACCATTACATATAGCAGGACAAAAAAATTATGGAAAAATAATGGAGTTATTATTAGAGTTTGGTGGAGATTTAGAGATAAAAAATAATCATCAAAGAACAGCTGTAAATTTAGCAATAGCTTCAAAAGCTACTAGTGTACTAAAGGTTATTGAAAATAGTGGAGCAGACTATGATGGTTTAGGAGCTGGATTTGAAAAAATCAATCACCACAGAAGATTAGAGGATTTTTAGGAGAGAATTTTCATATTTTTCTCTTTATAGGTGGTAATATTAATTACTAAGTTTGAAAGGATTAATTCTTATGTTACAAGGATTAATCCTTTTTATTTTAAACTATATTGGAGAGAAGAATACATCTTGTAGATATAAAAGAGGAAAAAGAGCTAGAGGACATAAATTTTTGTGAGGGGGTATCACAAAAACTGTGATGGTCACAGAAAAAATTGAGGGACCCTCACAAAAAAATATGAGGGGGTATCAATCAAAATTGGCAGACCCCCTTAATGAAAATACGGAGGATAATAATACAAGTAGAATAATATAAAGAGAATAATTATATATATATACATATATGAGAGAAGAAAATCTTCTTGTTGTAAGAGAGAGGTTGAAAAAGTATAGCGAGCTAGGATTACTACCATATGAATATCCATAGTAACTTTAAAGCTGATGTAGATGAAAAATCTGTAGGAAAGACCAAACAGGAAAGAGAGAGATTTTATATAAAAAACTAGAGAAAATTATAGCCAACCTATGCCAACACTAGTGTTATTTTATAATAAAAAATGGTACTCTATATACATAGGGAATCGCGATTATCTAATAAATCTAAAAAGTTAAAGGAGGAATGTAATATGTCAGTAGTAACAACAGTTCAAAAGGAGATTGAGAGTTTAAAAAATTCTATAAAAAGGGAGAAGGCAATAGAAGCAAATATATTTGATATGACAGCAGTGATAGAACATATAGCAGAGTTGAAAGAAGCCTCAGAACCTATGGCAGAGGAAAGTCCTTATGAAACATATGAGGAGTGGCAAGCAGCAGCAGAAAAAGAGCTAAAGGGATATCAAAGTTCATTGGTAACAATAGCAGAGAACAAGGAGATACTAGTAGCATTGGAAACTTATATATCAGAACATCCAGAAGGAGTGTAAATTTTTAAGAAATAAAGAGTAACTAATATGGTAGGGAGAAATTACTTGAAGTGTAGAGCAAAACGCACTTAAGGAATTTCTCCTTTTTTTAAAAAATGTGGTATCATTAAAGCAAGACAAACTTATATAGGGAGGAGATAATAATGAATACAGAAACGTACATCTTAACAAAACTAAAAAATTTATCAGAAGAAGATGAATTATTAGCACAAGAGATTGAAAAAAGACTGGGTCCATGGTCAACTCCACTAGATGTGTCCAAATATTTAAAACGACACATTACGACAATTTATGATATGATTGATAATAAGGAAATTTTAGGGAGGAAAATGAAAGGAAGATTGAGAATATTTTCTAAAAGTTTGGTATTAATATTAGAAAAAAAATAAGAACTATCTAGTAAAAACTAAATAATTCTTATGGAAAAGAGATGATAAGGCGTCCTAGTAAGATAACTTATCATCTTTTTTTATACGCATTTTTGCACAAAAGCGAACTCTTATTTTTTTAGAACCGCCTATTGCTTTACTTGTATATAATACTATACTCTTTTGATCTTGTCAATTTTTTTTAAAAATTTTTTTATTTTAAAGAAATCTATTGATATTACTAGGTTTTTATTATAAAAAAATAAATTAAAAAAATTCGTTTTTGTGCAAGATTAAGTACAAAAAATGCAAAAATAGTAATGAAATTAAATAAGGTTTAGAAATGGAGGGATTAAAAAATGAAAAAGCTATTTAGTGCTTTAATACTCTTTTTAGCATTTAATTATATAGTATATGGTTTTAGACTTGAAGGAATAGATTTTAATCAACGAATGGATGGAAAAGAAGGTGGATATAGAGAATTACAGTTAATCAATGATACAAATGAGATACAAAGGTATAAGATAACTGTATTAAAAGGAAGCAAAAATGATGGCTCTAAGTTCATAACAGTGTATCCTAAAGTTGTAACTGTTGAACCACAAAGTAAATCGCCAATAAAAGTTTTTGCAAAAGCTCCATCTAATATAAAAAAAGGATTATATGATTTTCAATTAGAGTTTAGACCTGTTGGTATTCCAACTTTAGCTAAAGCAAAAGAAGGAGTAATAACAGGAGTGAGTAATGTAAATATAGCTCCGGTTGTAGAGATGTATGGATATGTTGGTGAAGTAAGTTTTCAAGATGTATTGAGATTTGAAAATATAAAATTTCTAAAAGAATCAAATGGAAAAGGTATGAAAATAGAAGGGAATATTTCAAACGATAGCTACGCTGTAATAGAATTTGGAGTGTTGGCTTATGGAAAGGATGATTATCTTTTAGGAGGAAGATATGTTGATACTATAGGAAATATTCAAAACAAAAAAGTAAGTGTAGTAATAGAGGGAATAAAAAGTTCTAAAGATGTGGAAAAGTTAGTCTTATATAGAAGTATTAATGGTGGAATAGAGATACTAAAAACTATTCCTATAGTGAAATAGGTATATACAACGTGGAGTTGTTTATATAATATATGAATACACTTTTATCAATTAAAAAAAATTAAGGAGGAAGAAAAAAGATGAAAAAGTATTTATTAGGAACAATGATGTTAGTAGGAGCAATGGCTTATGGACAAGGAAACCAAGTTATTGTACCAGTTGATACGACAACAGGAAATGCTACTGCAAATTTAGGAATTGAGGTAACAGGAAAGGTTTATAACAAAACTGACAAATCATTAGTAGTGGAAATAATATCAGCTGCATCTCCAGATGGTAGAGGATTTGCTTTCCAAATGCCAGATATGTTTACAGACACAACTGGAGAAACTGTAACAGGTAAATTTGTAGCTAGAGTTGAAACTAATGGAGTTGTTGAAGCATTAAAAGCTCCAATAGAGGCTAAATTATACAATGGAACATCAGAAGTTGATACTGTGGATAATAATGCAGTAACAGGTACAGCTAATGATACAACAATAAACTATAAATTAACAGGGAAATCAGCAGCAGGTGATTTTGCTCATAATGGAACTTTATTAGTAAATGCAGTAACAGGAACAGAAGTTGGAAATTACTCTGACAACTCAGTTCAACTAAAAGTTAAATTAACAGGACAAAAAACAAACTAAAAAACATTATAAAGCATTCTCTAATATAAATCAATAGGAAGTATTTAATCATTAAAAAGTGATTTCAATAGTTTTAAATTATAAAGTAGTTTATATCAATGCTATTCAATTGAAGACTAATTAGCAGGAAGAAAATTTTCTTCCTGCTTTCTAAATAATTGAGATAAAGTTAGGAGGGGAGTTGTGAAGAGAAAAATTGTAATGTTTTTATTTTGTATCAATGTATTATCTCTCTTTGCACAGCAGGAAGGGGCAAGTTTAAAGGAACTTCAAAATTTACTAAAACAAGGAATAATTACAGAAGAGGATTATCAAATTTTAAAACAAGATATAAGTGAAGATAAAGAAGATAAAGATGAGTTGTATGATTTAAGTATTAATTCTAAATTGGTAAGCAGAACATACAGAGTTATAAGAAGAGGGGAAAAACAATATTTTCCTGTAAAGTCATTTTTTGAATATATTGGATTTGGAAATTACAAAGTAGATAGAAAGTTTTTAATTGTTCGTTTAGGAACAACGTTAAGAGAAGAAAAAATAGATTTATTAAGAGATGGAATTATAGAAGAAAATGAGATATATGTTGATTCATCAAGATTTAAAGAAATATTTTTAAGTGATTATGAATTAGATAAAAAAACATTAAAATTAAGAATGTATTTATCTTTTGATACACCTAAAGAGATAATGCAATTATTAGATATTAATAGAGAAAAAATATTAAGAAAAGAAAAAGAAAATGAATTAGTATTTAGTTCAAAAAGAAAGTTATTTGATTTGGGGTATACAAGAGTTCAGCTAGGAAAAAGTTTTGATAAAAAAGCTGGTGAGAATAGTTATAAAAATGACTGGGATGGGACATTAGGCTATCAAGGTGGATTATTGTATGGAGAAATAACAGCAGCTTATGATTTAAAAGAAAAAGAATTAAATACAGTGAGATTAGAGTATGATAATGTTTGGAAAGGACATAATTTTAATATAGAAAATAGAAAATATGAAAAAAGCAGAGAGTGGGGTTTAGAATTTTATAAAGATAGAAGCTTTTATGAAGATTTAGGTGGTCAAATAGTTATTAGTGAAAGAGTCCCTATTGGAAGTAGAGCAGAATTGATATATATGGGAACTCCTATCGAAATTCAAGATGATATCAATGGTATAGTAGAGTTTTCTAATCCATTAATTAGGACAGATAGAACATATACATTAAGAGTCTATGAACCTGATGGAAAAATTGTAGAAAGAGAGATAAAAACAGTAAAAGATTATTTTTTACAAAAAAAAGGTGAAATAGAATATAGAGTAGGAATCAATGAAAGAAAGCAATATGATAGATTTGAAACTGATGCTAAATTTTTCTATGGTATTAGTGACAAATTAACAATAGGATTAGGTTATGGAAGAAAGATAGAAGAAATCACAAAACAAAATGGTAATAGTAATATAGAACATGTAAATGAAATTACTACAGATATTGTTTATGGTGGTACTTATAATGGTCTTTCTTATACGTTTAATCTTAGTGGAGAAAAAACTCTAGATAATGAAAATATACTATTAACAAGATATGGTCAGGATAAAAGAATATCGATGAGTGATAGATATAAGTATAAATATTTAAATCAATTTAATTATGGAAAATGGAAAGTTATTTATGAACACGAAGAGTATGGAAAGTTTTATGAAGAAGATAAAAGAAATAGAGTAGATTTAAAATATGATATTTTTAAACATTTGAATTTAGGATATGAGTGGGAAAAAATTAATTATAGAACAAATAAGTCGGAAGAAAAGAAAAGGTTATTTACTGCTGATGCTGATTATTCGTGGAATAAATTTCTATTTTCTATAGGAACTTCTCAAGATATAGAAAATAATAAAAATAATGAATATAGAATAAGCACTTACTATAGTGGTTGGAGATCTCTTACTGGAAGATTAGAAAATGTATGGACAGAAGATGGAAAAGAACACGAAACAAAATTAACTATTTATAATAATAATTTTAAAGGTTTTATTGATTTTTCATCAGAAGTATCTTATTCTAATAAAAATAAAGAAAAAGTAACATTTAGTATTTCAATTAAAGTTGATGACTGGTTGAAAATAGATAATACTTTAAGTGATGATGGAGCTAGAAATCATAGAGTTGGAATAGATAAAGTAATAGATTTAAAAAATCCTACAAAAAGAATAGATAGTATGGATAGTTCAAGAGTAAGGGTAGTAACTTTTGTAGATGCAAATAATAATAATATCTGGGATATAGGAGAGGAAAGAGTAGAAGGTGTTGAAGTAAAAATAGGGAATGATAAAGTAGTTACAGATGAAAATGGAGAAGGAATTTTCTATGGAATAGGGAATGGAAATATCTATGATATGAAAACTACTATTAAAAAACCATCTTTTACTATTGGTGATAATGTTCTTAAAGTAAAAAGTAATTTTTCTTCTACAATAGATGCATATATTCCTATAAAGCCAATGCTGACACTAAGTGGAAGTGTAATACTAGATGAAGCACTAAAATTAGCTGAGGATGAAAAAGAAGAGTTCTACGAAGAATTAGTAATAGAATTAAAGGATTTGAATGGTGAAGTTATTGAGACAGCTATTCCAGATAATGAAGGATTATTTGATATAAGTGGACTTTTCCCTAAAGATTATTATATTGAAGTAACATATATTGGAACTAAATATGATTTAAAAACAATAAGGGAAGAAATAGAATTACAATATTCAAAAGAAAATTCAATAAATCAAGTTATGTTAAAGATTAGTAATAAAAATATAGCAGTTCAAACAACAAATAATAAGTTAGCTAAGTTAGGAGGATAGAAATGAAAAAATTGATATATTTTTTAATTATGGTAAATATCTTTGTAATAGGGCTAGCAAATAATGGAATGCCAGAGTTTAAACCTCCAATTCCTTTACCACCTGAGATAACTAATCCAGAGAATGGAAATGATGATTTTAAAGTTCCTGATATTAAAACCTCTGGTGAAGATATTGATGGAGAAGAGTTGAGATATTTAGAGAAAACTTACACAGTTATGATGGAAGCTAAAGTAGATGTTTATATTCCTTTAGAAGTGATTACTGACATAGACTTAGAAACAACTATTATAGGAAATCAAATAAAAGAAATTCCATTTGAAATAGAATTGAATAGAAAACCTGAAAAGCAAAATTATTACTCTGTAAAGTATAGTGAAAGTGTAATTGATATAGATAATGATGGAAAGCCAGATACATATATTCATTCTCCAAAGTATATTAATGAAAGAATAAGTAAGGATAATTATGTAAAAATTTATGGAGAGAATATTTCAAAAGAAGGAAAGCATAAGAAAACTGTATATATAACTGTAGAAGTTGGAGAATAAAGTGTATATAGACTGTTGTAAACAAACTTTTATAGTTTAGTTTACAACAGTTTTTTTTAAGGAGGATATAAAATATGAGAATATTATTTATATATTTATTTTTGGTAACAAGTATAGTATATGGAGAAATAAGGTTAAAAATACATGAACCTATCCGTTTTGAAAATGTAAATACAAAAGCTGTAGGAGATATAGTAGTAGGACAGGGAAGTATAGAAGTATTTTCAGATGATATAGAAAATGATAAAAATAAAAAATTTATCTTTAAGTTTCCTAAAAAAGGTCTTATGACAAATAAAAAACGTTGGGTAGAAATAGATAAGTATATTATGGAAGATGCAGATAAAGAGTTTAAAATGACGAGAGATAAAAAAATAGTTAAAATTTACGCTGTAATAGAAAGAAAAAAATTAAATAGTCAATTTATTGATGGAGAAGACTTACAAGGAGAATATATAGGCTATGTACCAATTATAGTTGAACAATATGGAAAACCAGTAAATAGTATAGAGATACCTGAGAATGAACCAGTGATTTTACCAAGTACTCCTGAGATAACCCCAACACCATTACCAAATATATAGGGAGAGAATAAATAATGAAAAATATTATAAGCATATTGTTATTGATGTCTGTACTGACTTATGGAGAAGAATTATCACAATTAAAAGCTAAAGTTGAGATAAAAGATAATAAAATAGAGATAAAAATATTAGAGAATTCAAGATATCAAAGAGAGAGAAAAGAGATAAGACATAAAATAGAAAAAGGGGAAACTTTAGCTGGTATTGCTAAGAAATATAGTTCTTTTTTTCGAGCAGATGGAGAAAATAAAGATATACATGAAATTATAAAAATAATACAAAAAAATAATAAAAATATTCAAAATATAAACTTAATTTATGTTGGAGATATTTTGATGATTAGAAAATAGGTGAAGTATGAAAGTAATATATACTATTTTAGTTTTTTTGTTATCAACTACATCATTTGGTTATATAAATATATATCCTATGGAGTTTGATAAGAATATTAGTAATGGAGTTACAGAAAGTTTTAAATTATATAATCGTACTAGTAATGAAATAAGGTATAGAGTATATATAGAAAAAAGTAAAGAAAAAGATATGTCTCAATGGATAGAAATATATCCCCAAAGTATTTCTTTAAAACCATTAGAGGAAAAAGAATTACGACTTTCTGTAACTCCTCCCAAAAATGCTCAAGCTGGTGAGTATAAAGCAAAGCTTGTGATTAAAGAAATTAAAGTACCAAATAAGAAAGATGATAAAAAAATAAATATAATGACATTATTTAAGTTAAATATGAAAGGGTGTATTGAAGAAAAAAATGAACTCACTAAGTAGAAAAAAATTTAAGAAGCGAAGTAAAATAAAAAAATATCTATTATTGATTCTTATATTGATAATAGGGGTTGTATGGGCTGAAGAAAAGAGATACAAGGCAAAAATAGAAATGATATTTTCAAGTATAAAGGAAAAAGAAAAAATAGAGAAAACTAATTTAAAAAATCTTTTTATTATTTGTAAAAAAGATGGACTCTCTCTTCTTTTTATAAATAAATATACAGATAATATTGAAATAAATGGATTATCGGGAATAGGAAATATAAAATATAATGCTCCTATTCGTGTAATGAAGAACAAAAAATTTGGATTTTATGATAGAAAAGGAAAATTAATAATTCCAATTGAATATGAAAAGGCAAGTGATTTTATAGATGGAATAGCAGTAGTAAAAAAAGGAAGTTATGGAGTTATTGATGAGTTTGGAAAAGAAATATTACCAAATAAATATGATAACATTTTTTTAGGAATAAATAGAAAAGTTATCTTAGAAAAAGATGGTAAATATTATCTTTCTGATTTGAAAAAAGGAGAGGAAATAGAGGTAAATTATATTTATCAGTTAGATGATAAAAAAGTAATTTTTGAAAAAAATGGATTTTTGGGAGTAATGGACTTTTTAGGAAAAATTTTGATTCCAAATGAGTATGAAGAGATGTCGAGATATATTGATAAAACATTTATAGGAAAAAAAATGGAAAATATTCTGTTTATAGTCTAGAAAATAATAAAAAGTTAACTAAAAACTATGATTATATTGAACAGTTAAATAAGAATGTATATATTGCTGGAACAAATGAAAAAGGAAAATATGCTTTTTTAAGTGCTAATTTTTCAACAGAAGAGATATATGAAAATATATTAAAATTAGATGGAACATTTCTAAAAGAAATTTGTGTTTATGCAGGGCTAAAGGAAGATAGTGTAGATATATTAGAAGAAGATAAAGGAATAATTACTCAAATTAGTAAAGAGGAATTTAAAAGTAAAATGATAAAATAAAGAAAGGATAGGGATAAAAAAGATGTATAAAATAAAAAGAAATATATTGTTATTATTGTTATTTACAATATTTACAGTATTAACTTTTGCAGAGTTACCACAGGCACCTAATATGGTGATTACAGAGAATCCAGATAAACCAGTGACTACTGTAACTGCTTCTAAAAATAGAGAACACGCAGAAATGAATATAACTGTAAATAAGATAAATATTGAAGAAATTGAAGGTATAGAGTTACCAACAGGAGAAATCTTACTTTTCCTTTCTAGTCTTGAGGAAAAAAAAGATAAAATGAGAAGAGAAGAGGTTTATTATGTAACTGATTCGATTGAAAATTTTCCAGATATTTCAACAACCAATGGAAAGAGGATAATAGCAAATTTACAAAAATTAAAGGATAGTGTATTAAGTAATGGAATAAAAGTCAATAATTATGGTGAAATTACTATAATAGATACTGATAAAAAGTATGGGGAATTATATATAGGAATAGTAGATAAATTAAGTGGTGATATTAGTAAAATATGGAAAATAAATAGTAATAAGTATGAAATTGAAGAATTAAAGGGAAATTTCGAGAAAAATGCATTAGTTATTGATCTAAGAGGAAAAAAAGAATTAAGTGAGAATTTGAAAAAGAAAAAAATTAAAATTTTTCCATTTATGAACAAGGAGAATAGATTTACAGCAAGAACAAATAATAGTATGAATATTTCTTATGAATATAAAGAAAATAATTACAAAAGTGGAATGGGGTATAGTGTAGATGAATTAAATATAAAATTTCCTGTAGGTATTGATAAGGGAATAATATTAGATGAAGAAAATAGAAAAATCTATATAGCAAGAGGAGTAGAAGATATAGATCCTAATGATAATAATTTAAGTCAGTATGTAAATTTAAAAGAGGCTAGATATATTGAAGAGAATGGAAAGTACTATATTTGGGTAGGAAATTATAGAAGAGTTAATAGGGCATGGGGATTTGGTGCTGCTGATTTTAAATATTATAATTTTTCTTTTGATAAAGATAGAAGTAGAGAAGTATCTCTTACTTTTGTAAATCAATTTGATTCAAGCGTTAGAACTGAAAAATTAATTATTGATTATGAAAATCCAGAGCAGATAGCTATTGCTGGATTTGCTGATGGAAAGAGAAATGGGGTTATTAGAAGCGAGTTTTACAGTATGTATGGTCTTCCAGATATAGCAAGATATGGACTTAATTATCCAAAGCGTGTTAATAAAAATCCAGATACTCTCGACTATGGATGGGTTTTAGCTTTTAAACTTAGATTTGAAATTCCAAAAGACTTATATGATACAATAAAATCTGGAGCTTATACTAGGGTTCTAAATTCTTCTCGAATAGAAGTTGGAATAAGAGGTTGGAATAATAATCCAAATGATGATAGAGTAGAAACAGAAGCATTATTAATTCCTGGAAATCTTAATACCGGGATAATAGGGGGAATTGAAGAGAAGATAGATTTTTCTAATACATTTGTTGGTGAATCGTTTTCATCTAAAAAAATTAGAGATAGCTTTCCTTTGAAGGATGATTATTTGCTTGAAATAGAAGGACAAAGATATAGTGTTAGTAGTCTTGAAACAACTCCGATAGAAGTTGGAAATAAAATGAAAATGGGAATAAGAACAGAAAATGGAAGTAAAACTTTTTATTTTATAAGAAAAGAAAAAGATAGTAAATTATCAACAGAGATAGTTATATATGCAAGTGATGGAACAAAATTAATGATATATGGAGTGGACACAATAGTGCCTTGGATGGATGATCCACAAGAAATAGTTCTAACATTAAATTCTCCATTATATAGTAAAATTGGATTAACAGAGGGAGTTAGTGAAATTGAAAAAGGTGATACAGCAATTCAAGGAGATAAGGAATATAATTTAGGGAGTAGAAGTGGAACATTTTGGCAAATTAATGATAAAAATATAGGAACAAGATTAAAGTTTCATGGAGATAGTCCGAGTAGAACATATGATGACAATGTATCAACTATTTCTTTTTGGAAGGGGCCTACTTACGGAACTGGAGAGACTAAAGTAGAGTTATCTACCCAAAATTTAAAAGCGTATTTTGAAATTTTAAATTGGGATTTAAAAGCACAAGATATAAGAGTAGGCTATGAAAGTGTTCATTATAAACAAGATATTTTAATAAAAATACCTGCTTTTAATGGTTTAGATTATTTGGATTATGAAGATAAAGATCCAGGTGTAGACTATTCCAAAAAACAAGTAGCAAAAGAAACAATGAGATCTAATGGAATGATTGGAAGTTTTAATATAGTAACTCCATACTATAATTTAAAAGCATTAGGTGAATTAGATGGACACTCAGCTTTTGCAATAAGAATACCTAAAACTATAACTTTAGAAGCTACTGATGATGTAGAAGTAATGGATGTAGAAATCAATATAGAAGCTAGTGATAATAAGTCAGCAAGTGTGAAAGTAGAGAAAGATGGTTATATTTATTTTTATCCAAAAAGTACTGGAGATAGCTCAACTGCTATGGATATTAATATAAGATTGAATCAAACTTTTAATAAGACTAGATCAAGTAAGAATGCGGAGCATATTTTAAGATATTATGGAACAAATTTAAAATTAGTTGAAGTAGGTGTAGAGAAAAAGGGTACTTTTATAGGAGATACTGCAATAGATAATCTAACATTTAGATTAACATCAGAAATTAAAAGTGATAATATTGAATTTGAAGATGATAAAATTGGAACAATAAAAGAGAGTCAATTTACTTTTTTAGGAGTGACATCTGATAAAATGCTAACTGTTGCAGGAAGATCTGTTTTAGCTTCAAAATTAATGAGTGATGGACAAGAATTAAGCACGTTAGGGGTAAAAGTTAGATATGATATTAATAGCCATAAATTTACTTTTGAAAAAATTAAAAATATAGGTAAAAGCCAAGAAATAGAAATAGGATTACATTTGGGTAGTGATGGTTTCAGTCCTATTGCTCAAAAAATGATTTTTAATATTGTAAATAGAGAATATAAGGAAGTTGAGATAAATTTAGATAATCCTATAGTATCGAAAAATTTAGGGGATTCTTATGGAAGCTTAAGAATAAAAAGTAATAATGGTAGAGCAATAGGAGAATATTTAGATGCTACTGGAAATATATTAAGTAAAACTATAAAAAATGGACAGTATAATCTTGATGGAAAAATAATAGGAGATGTTGTAAACTTTCAAACTAGCAAAAATATTGTGCTTAAACATAATGGAGTTAGAGAGTCTTTACAGGTAAAAGCTGATGGAACAATAGATAAAAAATATTTAGAAGATAGTATAACTAAATTAGCAATAGATTATGAAAGTAGAAATGGTACAATAGAAGGATTAGAAATATATCTAGAAAAATGGGATTATAAAAGTAAAACTATAGAATTTGTAATGGTTCATGATACTTTTGTAAATAAGTATACTTTAAGAATTCCAAATTTAGTTCTTGAAACATATTTAGATAAAACAGTAGATAATAAAATTGATTATTCTTCAAAAATAATGAGTAAAGTCATTCAGGAATATTTAGGGAATATAGAAATAGGAAGTTTTACTTTGGGATTAAAAGAACAAGATTTAAGAGTTTTAAGAAGCAAGAAAGTTAATGTATCAGCATTACATATAAAAATTCCTAAGCAAACTTTCAACGCTGAAATTCAAAGCCTAAATGGAGATAAAATAACTGATATTCAAACTAAGTTTAAATTAGGAGAGCTAAGAGGGCTAACTTTAGAAGCAGGAGAAAATTATTATTTTGTTCATCCAAATAATGAAATGTTAACAGATAAGTTACAATTTGATATAAAAGTAGAATTAATTTCCCAAATAAAAAAGTTAAAATTAAATTCCAAAACTGAATATAAAATAATAATTCCAAATACACAAATAGCTATTGCTTTACATAATGTAGGAGTAGGGGGAAATAATTTACAAGAAGAAATAATTGTAAATCAAGTTGAATTTATAGTTTCGAATAAAAATTATGAAGAAATATTTGATATGACTACTGAAAAGTTAGGAGCTTTAAAAGAAGGAGAAAATAACTTTATATTAAATGATAGTAATAGCATAGAAATATATGATGAAAATCTTCTTAAAACAACTCTATCTGCAACTCAATTAAAGACAAATGGATATACAGAAGGAGGACTAACTTTAAAATATGATATAAATAGTTCAAAATTAGTGGTTACAAGAGATAAAGGTGAGTTTTTAGATAAAAATTATACATTAATAATTAAAGAAAATGGTCTAAAAATAAGAGAAGTTAAAGTAACACTAAAGAATAGATTAAGTTTTGAAATTATAGGAGAAGCTAAATTAGATTTTGGAGATTTTTTCCAAGGAGATATAAAATATGCTGAAAATATTATTAAATTTAAAAATAATGAAAAAGCAAAGATTCAAGTAGAATTAAAAAGTACTACAGGAGAAATGACATTAAATGGTATGGCAACTTCAGAAATAAATAAAAAAGTACAACTAAGTGAATTTAAAATATTTGATTTGAACACAAAAGATTCGAATGAAAATAGCTTTAGAATAAGAGGTAGAGCAGAGAGTACACCAACTACAGAGGTAGGAGAATATAAAGGGCTTATGGAAGTAATAATTACAATATTACCTGAATAAAAAAGAAAATTAAAACTTATGGAGGAGAACATGAAAATAACAAAAAAATTATTAGCAGAGTTTATAGGAACATTTTGGTTAGTATTAGGAGGATGCGGAAGTGCAATATTTGCTTCTGAATTTATAGGAGTAACTGGAATATCTTTAGCTTTTGGATTATCTGTACTAACAATGGCATATGCAATAGGACATATTTCAGGCTGTCATCTAAATCCAGCAGTAACAGTAGGATTATGGGTAAGTGGGCGTTTTAAAGATTTAGGAGAGGTAATATTATATATTATAAGCCAAGTATTAGGAGGAAGTTTAGGAGCTTGGGTTATATATGTAATTGGAAAAGGAAATCAAAATTTTATTATAGGTGGTTTTGCATCTAATGGTTTTGGAGATTTATCTCCTATGGGGTATTCAATGATATCTGCTTTTATAATAGAGAGTATTTTGACAGGAGTATTTTTGTTAATAATGATAGGAGCTACAGATGAAAGAGCACCTCAAGGTTTTGCTCCAATAGCTATTGGTTTAGCATTGACATTGATACATTTAATTAGTATTCCTTTAACAAATACTTCTGTAAATCCTGCTAGAAGTACAGCAGTAGCTTTATTTGCGGAAACTCCTGCTCTCAATCAACTTTGGTTGTTTTGGTTAGCTCCATTAATAGGAGCAATATTAGCTGGATTGATTTCTAAGGTAATATTTGATCAAAATAATTAGTACATAAAATTAGGTAGAAAAAAAGAGGGAGTAAAACTTCCTCTTTTATTACAAGGAGAGAAAAATTATGATAAAAAAATTTGCATTATTTATATTATTTAATATTATGGTTTTTTCTTTTGAAATAAATGATATAAGATTTGACAAAGAAATAATAAAGGGAGAAACTATTTCAAAAGAATTTACTGTTCATAACAGTAATAAAGAAGAAATTATGTATAAATTAACAATAGAAGGAGATAAAGAGGTTAGAGTAAGTCCAAATCTAATTAGAATAAAAAAAGATGAAAATAAAAAGTTTAATATAGAGGTGAGGGGAAAAAAAAATAAAGGAGAGTATCAGCATTATTTAGTGGTAAAACAAGTTAAAACTCCTAAAGAAGTAGTAGGAGAGGGAGTAGAAATTTTAAAAACAATTAAAATATTACAAAAATATAGGATAAAATAGAAGGAGGATTCTAGTGAAAAATAGTTCAGAATTAGCTTTTCAAAATTTTTTAATGAATAGAAAGCTGGAGGAACTGTTAAAATTAGCTATTAATGAAAAAGATGAGCTAAAATTTATATATATAAAAAGAGGAATCTACATGAAGGTAAATTATTTAGATGATGAAAATAGAAATTTAAGTGGATTAGCACAATATATGCATAAAAGAAAGATAAAAAGTAAGTATAGAGGAACAAAATATGAAAAATTCATAGAGATAAAGAAAACAAAAATAGAAAGATATTCTATAATTATTATTCTTATAATTCTTTGTTTTTTTTCAGGAGCTTATATTAAAAAAAATATCTTACAAGAAAAAAATAAAAAAGTAACTCTAAAAAAAGAATATAGTTATGCAGGTAAGAATTTTACAAGAAAAGAACTTGAATCAATTTTAAAAATAAAAATTCATTTAGCAGAAGAATATAAAAAAAATAAAAATTTTCAAAATGCATATTTAAGATATTTAGATGCTTTAGAAATAACAAAAAAATTGAAATCAAAAGAAGAAACAAAAGAAATTTCTTTAATATTAAGTAAAATTAAAGAAAAATTAGAAAATAAGTTAGATAGTGATATCGAAGATTTAAAAAAATTATTTAGAGATAAAGATTTTATAGAAAAAGTTCATCAAACTATAAAGCTATCACAATTACTTCAAGAATTTGAAAAACAGGGAGAAATCTATGGAGTAAAAGGAGAGTATTATTTACAGAATAAAAAATTTTGGGAAGCTAGAAGTAATTATATGATTGCTAAAAAACTTTCTATTGATAAGAAAATATATATAAAGAAAATAAATGAGATAGAAGATATAATAGCTAATAGTATTTTAGAAGAGAGAGAAAAAATTTTAAAAATTCAAAATAGGGGGAAAAATGAATAAGAAATTAGGAATAATAATGTTACTATTAAGTTGCCAACTTTTTAGTATGAATGAAAATTTTCACATTGTTTCTAAAGGGGAATCTTTAGAAAGAATAGCTAAAAAATATAAAACTGATGTAAAAACTCTTACAAAATTAAATAATATAGAAAATCCAAATCGAATTTATCCTAATATGAAATTAAAAATATTTAGTGAATATGGATTACTTGGAGAAAAATATGAAATATTAGGAGATAATGTATTAGAATCAAGAGAATTTGGATTGGAATATAAAATTGAAAGAGGATTAAATTATTATATATTAGCAAGGCAGTTTTATTTGAAAGATAAATTAGATGAATTTAAAATAGCAGATAGGAAAGTAAAAGGATTAGAAAAATTAAAACAAGCTTTGAAAGATGAGAATGTTGGAAATATTTATAGAATAAAAAGACAGAACACTATAGCCAAAAATTATTATAAGAAATCTTGGAAAAACTTTTTAACTTATAAAAAAATTTTTAATAATGTTCTTCCAGAGATAGATAAAAAAATAGAATATATAGAAAGTAGACTAAAGGGGGAAAAATATGAAAAATAAACTAATAAATAGTTGCTTATTATTTTCAGTAATATCTTTAGGAGCTTATGCAGAGAATGTAGAAACATACATAATTAGACGAGGAGATACCCTTAATAAAATTGCTAAAAATTTTAATACAAGTGTAAGAGAGATATTAAAATATAATAAAATAAAAAATCCAGATTTAATTTATACAGGGGATACAATTCTTCTTCCACAAAAAAATGAAGAGCAAATCAAAGAGAAAAATGAGAAAAAAATCTTAAAAGTAGAAGTAACACCAGAAAGTTATTTAGAAATTTATTATAAAGGGGAATTAATAGGGTATAAATTTTCAAAAGATAGTAATGTAGTTGAAGTAAAAAATGATAAAATAGAAATAGGAGATGAGTTAAAATTAAATTTATATAAGGAAGATGGAGAATTAGAAGAAAAAAGAGTGTTAATAGAGGAAAGAAAGAAAATAGTTTTTGTAACTTTTATAGATAAAAATAAAAATAGTGAATTAGATATAGAGGATAATTTGATAACTGATGGAGAGTTTATAATTGATAATAAAAAAATTGAGATTTCCTCTAGTGGTGAAACAGAGATTCCAGGATTGGAAATAGGCAAAAAATATGAGGTTATAATAAACTCTAAAGGGAGAAACATAGTAGATAAAAAAATAGAGTTAAAAGTAGAAGAAGAAAATGTATTTATTCCAGTAGAAAATGCATTATTTTCAATAGATGGAAAAGTAGAAATAGATAGTAAACCATTTTTTGAAAAAGAGAGTGAAATATATGAAAATCTGTTGTTACGTATAAAAAATATAGAAGGGATAGAGTTATTTTTACTTCCAATAGATAAAAATGGTAGATTCTATATTGAAGAACTACCTAGAGGAGAATATCTATATGATGTTGAAAAAGTTGGAGAAACTAAGATAGAAACAATTGAAAAAAATAAAACTCTTATAGTAAATAATGAAAATTTAACTATTAATTTAAAAATAAAAGGAATATTTTTTAATAATTATTAAGACTAACTATTAAATGTCAAATCAAAAATAAAAAAATTTAATTTAAATTTG
>OGWR01000657.1_pt1 | contig 30376 bp, 20 predicted proteins | sample 1576061 | NCBI WGS metagenome assembly OGWR01 (sample SAMEA3541511, study PRJEB24748) | human gut metagenome | biome: human gut; feature: human-associated habitat; material: faeces | place: China | collected 2012 | reverse complement strand
AGTAAAAACGCCGTCCACAGGTAATGCTTCCACGCTCCATCCGCCAGCTGCCACAACGCGTACAGAATTCCAAAAACGGACAGTACCAGAAAGATCAACGGCATATAGGTCATTGCGCCACCCCAGTTCCAGCTGGTTGCCTGTGCCGGCAGCACAAACACTTTTTCAAAGAAAGGATGGCTGACGCGCACCACCGCCTGTCCAAACAGCAGCAGCGCCGGAATCCCCGCCAAAAGCGTCTTACGGTAATCGCCTGTCTTACGATACACAAGCAGCAGAAGCACTGCTGCCACAACGCAATAGACCGGATCAAGCTCCGCGATAAAGATCCGTTCCACATTGGCAAGTCCCATGTAGAGCTTCTCTGCGAATGTAAAATCAGCGAACTCCGGCATTCTACCCGCCATCTCCTGCGCGCTCCGGATTGCATTTCCCGGACAGCTGAGAATATATACGAGAGAGATAATATCTATGCCGCATAATGCATAGAGAAGCGGCTGTTTCATACGCTTTTCCGAGATATAATGCAGCACTTCCATGCCAAACAGCAGAAGCAACAGCACCGCAGCCTGTTCCTGGCTGCCCGCATAAGCACACGCCAGAAACGCAGCTGCCGCCTCCCACACCGGCACTTTTCTGCCGCAGCGAAGCTGCTTTAACACCATGCCGATCACCAGAACGCCCCAGAGCGGCCAGAGATAATTGGTCGTCGTCGCAATCCATCCGGCGGATGCCATATCCGCAAACGGATAGAGCAGCACCAGTCCGGTTACAAACCAGCGTCCACGCCCGGTCACACCCAGCAGTCCGCAGAGCAGCACCGGGAGGGACGTAAAGATGACAATATCAAGGATTTTCCAGAGCAGCGGACAGTGCACCAGTGGAATTAACACCACCTCGATCACCATGCGCGATGACCATGTCTCATAGCGATGTGCCAGGATCTCGCCGAGTGAACTGTTACCGTCCAAAAGGGTTTTAAAATAGACCATATCATCGCCGACATTCGTGGACAATACCACATGCCAAAGGACGGCGGCAAGCGCCGCCGCCACAAATGCACCGTTTTCATAAAACCATGTCCGTTTTGCTCCGGTGTCTCCTTTTAACATATTTCAGCACCTGCCGGCATCGGTTTCTCCGGCGTCATCAGCGCCAGATTGCCTTCCGCATCCTCAGCGCATAAAAGCATCCCCTCTGAGAGAACTCCCGCAAGCTTCGCAGGCTTTAAGTTTACCAGTACCATCACTTTTTTACCGACCATCTCTTCCGGCGTGTAATATTTACGGATACCGGAAACGATCTGCTTCACCTCGCTGCCGACTCTTACCTGGGAGCACAGAAGCTTCTTCGACTTCTCCACAGCCTCACAGGAAATGATCTCTCCCACCTGGAACTGAAGCTTCATAAAATCATCATATGTGATTTCTTCCTTCGCCTCGATGTCGATGACGTCTTCTGCTTTTTCTTCTGCAGGAGTCTCCTCGCCAAGCGCTCTCTGCTCTGCCTCAAACTCCTTCTTCTGTGCCTCGCGGATCGCTTCTACCTTCGGCATCACATCCTTTGCATCCAGACGTGCGAATAAGATCTCCGGCGTCCCGGTCACTTTCGTGCCGTTCTCATACAGACCAAACTGATTCAGTTCCTCAAAACCGCGGAGCTGTGTATGAAGCTGTGCCACAATCTTCTCTGCGGTCTCCGGCAGGAAGCTGTACAGCAGGGATGCCCCCACCGTAATCGACTCTGCCAGATTATAAAGTACCTCTGCCAGACGGTCGGATTTCGCCTCGTCCTTCGCAAGTACCCACGGTGCCGTCTCATCGATATATTTGTTGCAGCGGCGGAACACGCCGAATACCTCAGAAATGGCATCTGCCACACGCAGATCTTTCATCTTCTGTGCCACTCTGTCTCTGGCTCCGGTCACAACTGTCTTTAAGTCTTCGTCCACGTCCTCTGTCACGCCCGTGCTTCTTACCACGCCGCCAAAATATTTGTTGCTCATGGAAACCGTACGGTTGACGAGATTTCCAAGGATGTTGGCAAGATCGGAATTAAAGCGCTCCACCACCAGTTCCCAGGTAATCACACCATCGTTCTCAAACGGCATCTCATGCAGTACAAAGTAACGGGTTGCATCCACGCCGAACAGATCCACCATATCGTCCGCATAGATCACATTTCCCTTGGATTTGCTCATCTTGTCTCCGCCCTGTAAGAGCCACGGATGTCCGAATACCTGCTTCGGCAGCGGGAGATCCAGCGCCATCAGGAAAATCGGCCAGTAGATCGTATGGAAACGGATGATGTCCTTGCCGATCAGATGCAGATCCGCCGGCCAGTTCTTTTTAAATAAATCGGAAGAATTGCCGTCCACATCATAACCGATCTTCGTGATATAGTTGGTCAGTGCATCCAGCCATACATAAACCACATGCTTCGGGTCAAAGTCTACCGGAATTCCCCAGGAAAATGATGTTCTAGAAACACACAGATCCTGTAATCCCGGAAGCAGGAAGTTGTTCATCATCTCATTTTTTCTGGATACCGGCTGAATGAACTCCGGGTGTGTGTTGATATGCTCAATCAGACGATCCGCATATTTGCTCATCTTGAAGAAGTATGCCTCCTCCTTCGCCGGCTTTACCTCTCTCCCGCAGTCCGGACACTTGCCGTCCACCAGCTGGGACTCTGTCCAGAAGGACTCACACGGCGTACAGTAAAGTCCCTCGTAAGATCCCTTGTAGATGTCTCCCTGATCGTACAGCTTTTTAAAAATCTTCTGCACCTGTTTCTCATGGTCTGCATCGGTCGTGCGGACAAAGTTATCGTAGGACGTGTTCATCAGATCCCAGATGCGCTTTACCTCGCCGGCCACGTTGTCTACATATTCTTTTGGCGTAATGCCTGCTTTTTCTGCCTTCTCCTGGATCTTCTGGCCATGCTCGTCTGTTCCGGTCTGGAAATAAACATCGTAGCCCTCCAGTCTCTTATAACGCGCGATCGCATCTGCGAGCACGATCTCATACGTATTTCCGATATGCGGCTTGCCGGATGTGTAGGCAATCGCGGTCGTCATGTAAAATTTTCCCTTGTCACTCATTTTGTCTGCTCCTTCCTAATAAAACAAAAAAATCCCGTCTTCGGGGCTGTATCAGCCACCAGAAGACGGGATAACTCCCGTGGTACCACTTCTATTCACACAGAATCTGCACTCTGTGCCTCTGCGGATATCGCAACGAATATCCCCCGCTGTAACAGGCGGTCCCGTCAGAACTTATCGCTGTCCTTAGTAACGTCCAGTGTTCAGTCCTGCCACTCCAAAGCCATCTTCCATCCGCCCTTCCTCATTTCCTCGCAGCAAGCTGCGACCGCGCAGCTGGAAATCTCTCTGTAAAGTATCTGCAGATGTACTCTCTTCTTCCTCGTGTTTGTGTGTATCGACTTTTCTAAGATTAGCACCAAACCTGCGGAAAGTCAAGCGTTCGTAAGCACAGGAGCCCCGAGAAAAAGTATTTTACTTTTCCACATACTCTTCCCGCAGCGGGTCTTCTGCAGCGATCGATACGTCTTCCAGGGTAATTTCCCGCAGCGGACTTTCCGGCAGGCCGCAGAGTGAGACACCGACGGCAGCATGGTTTCCCCGGATATGGGCAAAACGAAGCTCCGAAAATTCCGGAGCCTTCTGCGACACCGGCACCGCCGTGCTGGAACCGTAATTCATGCTTACCTCGATCGCTTCCTTTTCTATCTCATCCATCTGCATCCGTTCCACATTGACCCGCTTTACATAGCCACCGCGCCCACGCATGGATTTGATGCGGATGCCGCGCTCGGTCCCTCTGGCCACGCAGTCGTGGATCCAGATATCACAAATGCCGCCGGACATTCCGCTTCCGATTGCCACTGCCGCGTGTCCTCCTATAAAGCGGCAATTTTTCACCTCAATCTGTTCGCAGGGACGTCCCACTCGCCATCCGTCCTCGTTCATCCCGGAATTGATAGCAATGCAGTCATCGCCGGTGTCAAAGGTACAGTCCTCAATGAGTACCTTCCTGCACGAGTCAGGATTGCAGCCATCGGTATTCGGTCCCTTGGTGTTCACTGTCACCCCACGCACCACAACATCCTCACAGTACACCGGATGAATCGTCCACTGCGGTCCGTCCTCGATCGTAAAATCTTCCAGCGTTACATGCCTACAATTTATGAACTGGATGAACGAGGGGCGGAGCGCATCCTCCCTGGTCGCAAATACGCGCTCTTCTACCGCAATCCCCTGACTTTCCGCACGGATCAGGTGATCCGCCGCATTCTGCTGGAGCTTTTTCCAGTGCCACCACGCGCTTCCTGCACCGTCTAACACACCGGTGCCGCAGATTGTAACGTTCTCACAGTCTGCCGCGTAGATAAGCGGCGAATAATTGTAACATTCCACGCCTTCCCAGCGTGTAAATACCGGCGGAAGGTAATCCTCCATGCAGGAACTGAAATGAATCACGCATCCCTCTTCCAGATACAGTTTCACATTGCTTTTCAGATGAATTGCACCGCTTTTCCAATTGCCGCGCGGCACGATTACCGTGCCTCCCGCCGAGGGCAGACGATCCACCGCCTCCTGAATGACATTCTGATTTCCTTCTGTATACACACATCTGATTTCCATGTGACTCTCTCCTTTTTCTTATCCTGCCTGCTTCCCATGCCATCTCCGGGTTCTTCCGCCATATGGCTTCTTCCCGCTATATGGCTTCCACATGACTTCTTCCCGCGGTTTTCTACATTCCCGGCAGAAGCATGGCGCATACCGGCAGGATCACAATGCTGAGCAGGGTCGTAATGACCACGCTGCCCGCCGCAAATTCTTCATCATACGAATACTGCACCGCAAAGACGGAGGTGATCGCCGCGCTCGGGCATGCTTCCAGCAGCAGCACCACGCCTGCAGCCATCCCGGAAAAGCCGCATGCAAAAAACAGCGCGAAGCACACGGCAGGGATCAGCAGCATGCGGATTCCCATCACAGATAAAATGCGCCGGTCGCAAAGCATCTGCGCCAGATTGCTTCCGGCGATCATCATTCCGGTAATAATCATGGAGAGCGGCGTATTCATATTTCCGATCAGCGCGAGCGGCTGTTCGATCACCTCCGGCACAGGAATCTGGCACAGGTAGATCACCAGTCCGATCACCACGGCAATCAGCACCGGATTTGTGCAGACTGTGCGGACGACCTCTTTCGGCTCCACGGTTCCTGTAATCATGCCAAATCCCACCGTCCACAGCAGAATGTTGAACACCGTCACGTACACACTCGCATAGATCAGTCCCTCCGCGCTAAACAGCGCCTCGATCAGCGGGAACCCCATATATGCCGCATTGGAAAATATACAGGCAAACCGCAGGATCGGACGTTCCTTTCCTTTCATCCGGCAGGTACATAACATCGTAATCGCAAGTCCGGCCAGAATCGCAAGCACACTGAACGCAAACGTCTGCGGCAGTCTGGCAAGCACGGAGCGGTCTGCCTTTGAGATATAGGAATGAATGACCATCGCCGGCACCGCCAGGTAGAGCAGCAGATTGGAAAACGCCTTTTTTGCCTCCGGCTTTATGACACCACTCTTTACACCCGCAAACCCGGCCAGGATCAGACAGTACAGTATCACAACCTGTTTTGCCGTAATGATTGCCAGTTCCATAACCCTCTGCCTCCTTTCCTACGCAAAATATTCCGGAAACGCCTGCCGGATCGTGTCGATGTTCTCGGTGTAGCGGAGCATATGCCGTCTTGCGGTCTCCGCCGCCCGCTCCCGGTCCCTCGCCGCAATCGCATCCACCAGCTCCTCGTGGTCGGATACAATGCCGTTGACCGGACGGCAGCGGAAGCTTAACACCGTCGTGCGGTCAAACTGCGGCGACAGGCTCTCCAGAAGCGTATACCAGTAATTCCGGTCGCACATCTCATAGAAATGCCGGTGAAATTCCTTGTCATATTGCAGTATCTTGTCCGTCTGCTTCCGCTCCATGTACATTTTCCAGATGGCAATATTCTCGCGCAGCACATCCAGATCTTCCTCCGTCAGAAGGTCACATGCCATGACTGCCAGCTCGGTCTCCACAATGCTGCGCAGATGCCGCACCTCCTCGACCAGTTTCAAATCAATGTGCGACACATAGGTGCCTTTCTTCGGTCTTATATGCACGAGCTGCCGCTCCGCAAGCGCAAGTACCGCCTCCCGGTACGGCGTGCGGCTCACCCCGAGCTGCCCGCTCAGATCATTTTCCAGCAGCTTCTCCCCCGGTTCCAAATGTACGTTTACGATATTGTCTATGAGCACCCGCGTCACGTAATCCCGCGCGGACTCGCCCTTCTTCCGCTCCATGATGGTAAGCATCGGTCTCCTCCTGTACTTTCTGCCTGTATTTCTGCGCTTCTTTGGCATGATGAGCAATATTTTTCCGGCACAACAAAAGCGCGGCAGTGATATATATAACAGAATATGTTATATATATCACTGCCGCATTCTTTTGTCAAATAAAAACATGGGAAAACATTTCACTTTTCAAGCTGCTCCAACGCAATTCCGATCAGCCTGCCGACGCTCCATAAAATACCTAAAGGGTATGCTGCTTGCATAATTGTTTATTATCATACATATAAGAATCGGCCTTATCCAATAATATCTGCATTGTACATTCCTTATAGTCTTCGGATAACGCCCATCCGCATGCATAATCGATTGACATAGGATTTTCATTGCCATTTAATCTATCTTTTTTCCTGCGTAAGTATTTTAAAATATCCTCAACTTCCGCTTTACTGGTATGATATATAACTGCCATGAATTCATCCCCGCCATACCTTCCAACAAAATCTTCTTCCGGAATCACACTGCGTAAAAGCCGGGCAAAATTCATTATTAGCTGGTCTCCTGACGAATGTCCCATTGTGTCATTTACCGTCTTCAAATTATTTAGATCAAACATTATGCATGCTGTCGGTTCATCAATGATCTCTTTATTATTAAGTATTTTCTCACATGCACTTTTATTGGGTAATCCTGTATGGCTGTCTGTATATGCCCTCTGTTCTAACAGCTTGTTTTGCACTGCCATCTTCATTGCCATCAGCGTCTGCATAATAACCAATATTACCAGGCACAACATATCAAGTGCTGACAAAATCTCTATGGTACGAATCTTTCTTGCAATCTTTTCTGAATAATTTTCCGCTGCAGATACTGTTTCATCTGCCATCTTAAAATAAGTTTCACTCATATTTACAATATCTGTATTTTCATATCCTCTGCTTCTCACCGCTTCGATTTCTACTTTTAATTTTTCCCAGTAGTCACTCTGAACCTGTAATTTATCCTGATATTCTTTATCATGAAGCTTTACCAGATCATAATGTCCATCCTGGTATTTTAATCCGCTCAGAATATCATCCAGATACTGAACTAATTCTTCATTCTGGTTTCCTGTAATTTCTAACTTTACTTCACGCTGTGTGGCTCCACGTACCAGACCTGCATAATTTATTACCCGTGCAGTCCCCTGTAACCTGTTGATCTGTACCATCATAAAGACAATAAGAACTACCAATACCAATATAAGACCGCTTTGTGTAATGCCAATTATATTTTTCTTTTCCTTATTCAACTCCATCTCTCCGTTTACCCCTATACCTTCAATAACCTTCATTTCACCTTTAACTGGATTTATTTTTAATAATGATTATATCCTCTCTCTGACTGTGTGTCAAAAAAACAGGGAGCAGATTCTGCCCTGCAGAATCTGCTCCCTGTATGGAACTCATATTCTATCTTTTATACTTCCGGTCTTACAATGACAAAACGATAAACAATACGTTCACCGCACAACAGACAACTGTCAGCGCCGTCAGGAACACTGCGGAAGGCACAGCCGCTTTGGAAACCGCCGCAGTCACGCCCGCATCCGCCGCCGGCTCTGCTTTCCGTCCAGATACCGCCACAGCCGCCGGCTCCTTCCACACGTTGCGCTGCCGGCAGATGCCAAACAGTGTAACCGCCAGAAGAATCCCGTACAGCGGCGCATACACGCGCTCTCCCGAGACGTAGATGGTCGCCATAAAGCCCAGCACCATCCCGGCACCAAAGCAACACCCCACCAAAAGCAGCACGCTGATGAAAGTAAACAGATCGTCGCCGAACAGTTGGTACAGCGCATAGACCATCGCCGCCACCGTCACCGCCAGATACACCATGGGAATCCACGTCGACAGATCGCTCCAACTCCACTCCAGAATCTCCCCCGGCATCACGAACAGCCCCGAGAGCCCCGGATATGCGGTTCTTAACACCGTCTGCCCGAACAGAATGAGCAGCGGAAACGCCGCGAAAAACGTCCTGCGGTAATTTTTTGTCTTCTCCCAGACAAGCCATGTCCAGATCAGCACCACCAGAAAAAATACAATGTCTGCATTGGCGATAAACACGCGCTCAATACTCAAAAGTCCCAGATACAGCTTCTGTCCGAATCCAAACGTCGCATAAATTGGAAGATCCGCAATACTGACTGCATTGCGTCCGGCATTGCCCGGGCAGAGTGCAATCACAAGCAGTGAAACCACATCGATCACCGCAAGAATCCCAAATATCACTGCATTTCCCGGCTTTCTGTGCATTTTCCACAGATACACGCCGCTAAGCACGAGCAGCAGCGTCATAATCACAGCATACTGTTCATGGCTGCCTGTCACAACCGCGACAGGAACCGCGAACACTGCCGCTGCCGGGTGGATTTTCTCCGCAAGCGCAAGCTTCCTTATCACCCACGCCACATAAAAAAATCCCCAGAACGGCCAAAAATGTGTAACTGTTGTCGTAATCCATCCCGCCGTACCCATATCATGAAACGGAAAAATCAGAACCGCCGCTGCCGCGCACCAGTTCATCATCTTCCCGCCGCCGAAAAGACCGGACAGCAGAAGAGGCAGCGTCGCAAACAGCAGAAAATCAATGATTCTCCACAAAACCGGGCACTGTATGACATTGACCAGTACACACTCCGACACCACGCGCGACGTCCAGGTCAGATAGCGCTGCGTCAGATACGCCCACAGCGTCGTGTCTTTTGTGGCATCCCGGAAAAAAATGTCGTCCCCCGCCATCGGCTTCATCCCGACGTGGTAGACCAGTCCGATCACCGCCACCAGCACAAACGGAAGGTATGCCGCGTATCTGCTACTCTTCCTCATACATATCATCCATCTTCGTACCACAGTTGCTGCAATATACAGCACCTTCCGGCATCTTCGCACCGCACTTCGGACATTCTGCAGAACCCTGGATCCGCAGAACCTCGGCTTTCATGCGCTCGATCTCCTCCACAGCTTCCCTGATCAGGAAAAACTGCTCTGCTTCTTCACATTCTTCCTCATCCTTGTGCTTCTCATAATAAGAGCGTCCCAGCTCCTCATACTGCTTCTGCACATAGTCCTCCTTGGACTTGATATCCAGCTTTAACTTTGCAATCTCGGATACATCCTTCGCCTTCTGGCTGACATCCTTCCCCGCACTTACCAGTGACTCGCTTAACTTATCAAAAAATTCCATGAAGTTTTCCTCCCTGTCGTTTTCTTTTCCCCAGTATAACGCCAATTTTCCTTTACAGCAATCGAAAAAACAGGAAAAATCTTTTTCTTCAAAATCTTTTCATGCTACCGCATGCAGATATACACAAGATAGACCACATAGAGCGCCAGCATCACAATGCCCTCGAAGCGGTCCAGCTTCTTCTTCGTCCAGGCGAGCGCCCACACCAGTACGCTCATCGCAACCAGAATCACAATATCGATCACATTTTCCATGATAAATGTGATCGGACTGATCGTTGCTGCGATACCGAGCACAAACAGAATATTGAAAATATTGGAGCCGATCACATTACCGAGCGCCATATCCAGTTCATTTTTGCGCGCTGCAACCACCGAGGTCACAAGTTCTGGCAGGCTGGTTCCACAGGCAACAATCGTAAGTCCGATCAGATTCTGGCTGAGTCCCAGCTTCGCAGCAACCGTGGATGCGCCGTTTACAACAAAATCCCCACCGAACTTGATCGCCACAATACCGCCGACGATAAACACAATACATTTCCACACCGGCAATACCTCATACTCATCATCTCCGGCAGCAGCACGCGCTTTCAGTGCCGAGCGCACCATCCAGACCAGAAAAGCGACAAATACAATAAAAAGGATGATTCCGTCTGCCCTGCCAAGCTGCATTCCCAGATATCCGCAGACTAAAAGCAGGACTGCACAGACCACAGAAAACGGAAACTCTTTTTTCAGCGTACTCTTTTCCACATAGAGCGGATTAAAAAGGGCACAGAATCCACAGACCACCATCAGATTAAAAATATTAGAGCCAATAGCATTGCTGACTGCAAGTGCATTATTGTTCGTTACCGATGCCGTAATACTGACCGCACATTCCGGAAGGCTTGTCCCCATCGCCACGATCGTAAGTCCTATAATGATCGAGGGCACTTTCAGCATCTTTGCCACGGAAGAGCTTCCCTCCACAAAAAAATCTGCTCCCTTAATCAGAAGCACAAATCCAACAACAAGCAGCACAACTGCCCAAAGCATTTCTGTCATAATAATCTCCATTCCTCTCTGTTTTCTCTACTGTATTTATTTTCTCAAAATTATCTCAACTTCCGGTAATCCGGCACCTATCCCACAAACCCGAGGTGCTCCAGCAGAATCTTCACGCCGATCAGCACCAGGATGATGCCGCCTGCAATCTCCGCCTTTTTCTTGTAGCGGTTTCCGAAGAAATTGCCGACATAGATGCCGCCGATGGAGATACAAAACGTGGTGAGACCGATGATCGTAACCGCCTCCCCGATCGGATAATTCAAAAATGCGAATGTAATTCCGACCGCAAGTGCATCGATGCTGGTCGCCACCGCCAGCACAAACATCTCTTTTAAGTCGAGCGGCGGATCCATCTTGTCGATCTCCACATTCTCATCCTCCGACCGCACCGCCTCGGCGATCATCTTGCCGCCGATGAATGCCAGCAGCACAAAGGCAATCCAGTGATCAATACTGGTAATGTAGCTCTCAAACTGTGTGCCGAGTGCCCAGCCGATAAACGGCATCAGCGCCTGAAATCCTCCAAAAAACAGACCTATCACAAACGCCTGCTTCTTGTTTACCCTGCGCATCGCAAGGCCTTTGCAGATCGACACTGCAAACGCGTCCATCGAAAGGCCCACTCCAATGAGCAGCAATTCAATAAAAATAGCCATACCAACCTCCACATTTTATTTTGCCCCTGCCACAGGGCACACATACACATCCAGCCCGAATGATGCATTTTCCGTCGGCGCGCACATAAAAAAAGAGACTGATGTATATCCTCTGCGCACCGCTTCCGTCTCCGTCTGCGATGTGAAACCAAAGATATACATGAGTCTCATTCTTTAAGATTTGCCAGGTCAGGCTGTCTGACCGGTCTGTTGACAAATCACGCTCTGCGCGAACTACTCCCTCACGGAATCTGCATTCATCAATAACGCTGTTTCCTTACTATATAGCAGCCCGCATTTTTTGTCAACCAAATTTGTCAAAAAAACAACCTTTTTATCCCAGAAGTTCGAGAATTTCCTCCTTGGTAAAGGAAACGGAATCCATTCCCTCCCCCTCGAGCACCTGTTTTGCCAGTTCTTTTTTGCGCTCCTGGATCGCAATGATCTTCTCCTCGATCGTTCCCTCGGATACCAGCTTGTAGACCGTCACGACATGCTTCTGCCCGATGCGGTGGGCGCGGTCCGTCGCCTGGTTCTGCACCGCCACGTTCCACCACGGATCATAGTGGATCACAATATCCGCAGCCGTCAGGTTCAGCCCGGTTCCCCCCGCCTTTAGGGAGATGCAGAACACCGGCACGTCGTCCTCGTTAAAACTCTCCACCATCTGCATGCGCTTTTCCTTGCCGACAGAACCGGTCAGCATGTAGTAGTCAATCCCGGTCTTCTTAAGTCCCGCTGCCAGACGTTCCAGCATGGACGTAAACTGTGAGAACAGTAACACCTTGTGCCCGGCACTGACCGCATTCTCGATCAGTTCCATACACATCTGCGCCTTCGCGGATTCTCCCTTATAGCCCTCAAACAGAAGTCCCGGGTCACAGCAGATCTGCCGCAGTCTCGTCAGCTCCGCCAGAATCTGAATCTTATCGGAGCGGAATTCCTTCTCGGATTTGCCCTCCAGGCTCTCTTTCATGCGCTGCACATGAGCGTCATAGAGCGCAAGCTGCTCTCCTTCGAGCTTCGCGAAGACATTCTCCTCCAGCTTCGCCGGAAGATCCCGCAGCACTTCCCCCTTCAGACGGCGCAGGATAAATGGCCGGATCATGCGCTGCAGGCGCTGCATACGGTTTTCATCCCCATTTACCACGACCGGGATCTCGATCTCCTCCCGGAACCGCTGATAAGTATATAAAAATCCCGGCATCAGATAATCAAAAATACTCCACAGTTCACTCAGCCGGTTCTCAATCGGCGTTCCGGTCAGCGCCAGCTTGAAACCCGCGGTAATCTGCTTGACGCCTTTTGCCGCCTGGGTTCCAGGGTTCTTGATATACTGCGCCTCGTCGATGACCTGGATCGCAAACACCATATCGCGGTACAGCTCCACGTCGCGTTTTAGCAGATCATAGGACGTAATCAGCACCTCCCCTTCCTTCGTGTGTCTGACAATCCTCTGACGCTCTGCGGCGAGTCCGGTCACGAGCGTCGTCTTGATCTGCGGAGCAAAACGGCTGATCTCTTTCTGCCAATTGTAGACAAGCGACGCCGGACATACGATGAGGGAACGGTGCCACTCCCGCTCTCCTGCCTTAGCACTCTCCTGCTCCGACAAGAGCAGGCTGATAACCTGCAGAGTCTTGCCCAATCCCATATCGTCCGCAAGGATTCCACCGAATCCGTTCTCGCGCAGCGTCTTTAACCACAGAAAACCGCTCTTCTGGTAGCCGCGCATAATGCTGCGGAGCGAATCCGGCACCTCATAATCACTGTCCTCAATCGTCTTCATATTGCGGACCATGCCCTTGAACTCGCGGTTTTTCTCCACGGAAAGTTCCTGATTGCTCTTTAATGCCGCATCCAAATACATCGCGCGGTATTTTGGTACATTCACATGACCTTTTTTCAGTCCGGATTCTGTCAGGCGGAGATCCTCGCTGATCTCCGCAAGCAGTCCCAGACCATCCTCGCGCACATCAAGAAAATCTCCGTTTTTCAGACGGACGTATTTCTTTTTCCGGTCGTACCGGGTCAGAAGATATGCCAGCTCCTCGCGCGACATCTCATCCGAGTGGATCTGCAATTCCAGAAGATCGCTCTTTAGCGCAACGCCCACCGAAACCGACGGCGATGAGACGACCTTCATTCCCCGGAAATCCTCCGTCGTGTAGATCGACATATACTCGCTGAGGCGCTGCAGACCGCTGCTTATGAGCTGATAGAGCATGTCCTCGTTGTGCGAGAGAATGAAGATCGTCTGCCCGAGTCCGTATTCGTTGAAGTACGGCTCGACCAGCGTGCGCACGCGCATCTCCTCCCCAAGATCCCGCACCTCGCCCGGCTCAATCTTCTGCAATACGTTATATTTGTCATCCCCATAGGCAGCGACCAGCTTCGCACCGACGGTCTGGTTGTCCTGCTTGTCCAGATACAGTTCAAACTCCGGCTTTTTCGGGACGTAGAGCGTCTCATCGAAGCCCTCCGCCGTCACCCGGAACGTCTCTCTTAAAAGCGGCAGCAGATCCCGGCAGAACGACGGCAGTTCATCCGCCGCAATGTAACATTCCCCGCCGGCCTGACGCTCCATATAGTCGAAAAAGTCTCCCGTCTTCGCCTTTAACGCCTCACTGCTGCGATAGATCATGCCATCTTCATAAAAATAGTAAAATCTGCTTCCCCTTATGACCTGCAGATCCTCCAGCAGAACGAAAACACCAGACGCCCCTGCGCGGATCTCAAGCTTCGGCTTGCGCTCTCCCTCCTGCACATGATACTCCTCCTCCGGCAGATACCCGATTTCGGCAGATAAAGGCATTTCCCCGATGGCGTCAAAAAAACGGTCGATGCCGACCTCATCGAGCTCCATCGTGCGCTCATATCCCCCAGTGTAAGCATAATAGGCATGAAATCTGCTCTGGCGTTTCTTGTCGTCATCCTGCATCCGCATGAACTCTACCATCCGCCATGCATCTTCTGTAAATGCCTGTCTGTTGTGATAAAAGTCCAGCTTTTTACCGTAATGCACCTTTTCATTCCGCTCGATGGAATGTAAAAAGGCAGAAATATTCTTTAATACATACTTCTGCTCCATTCCGATCTTAAATTCCACCGTCGCATAACTGTAATCCAGCTTAAAATAAGGCTCCAGTTCCACCTTTCCATAGACGCTCTCTGGAATCAGATAGCTCACACCGGCACGCAGTGAATACTGGTTCAAAAGCGTCTTGAACGCTCCTGCCGTCTGCATCGGGGCGACAGGCTTCTCCTCCGCGGCGCTTCCCTGCTCTCCCGCCTCATGTCCGGTGCGCTTCGCAGCCAGAATGTCCTTCGCCTGCCTTCGGTTAACATAAGCAAGAAGCGCTGCGACACAGTGTTTGCACATTCCCTCATAATTATAAAACGCTTCGCAAGTACAGTTGCTGCTTGACACCGTGCCGTACTCCTCATCGACAACCGCCGTCACCCGGTAGCTGCTCTGTTCCTTCCCACGTACCTCCGCTCGCACCTCGGCAACGGGCAGATCATGCTCCAGATAAATATCATACGCGAAATCCAGCACGCCCCCTGTCTCATATAATTCCTTTCCTCTCCGGTAGACTGCCGGATACACATCCTCCTTGATATCCGATACGGAAAACATAACCTCTCCTCCTGCTTTTGCCCTCTGTTCTCTGACGTATTATTGTACCATAAAATCCTTTTTTCTTCATTCTTTTCTTTTAATTTTTTTGTCAGAATATGGTACAATGAGACATATCTTGTGATTGAAATACTTCTTATTTTCTATGGAGGTCTGTCATGATACAATATACGATCCATGAAGTTGCCGCTTTACTTAATATCTCCACGGATGCCATCCGGCTCTACGAGAAGGAGGGACTTGTCACGCCCACGCGCAATCCGGAAAACGGCTACCGCTACTATAACACCGAGCAGATTCACCGCATCATGGGAATCTGTCTCTACCGCAAGCTCAACGTGAGCATCGCGGAGATCAAGCGGCTTCTCGCTGTCTCCACCCTTGGTGATCTTTCCGAAAGCTTTTCCGGTTTCATTGATTCGCGCAAAAAAGATCCTGTACGATACGAACCTTGTCGCTTGTTACTTCGCCGATAATTCTTATTCCAAGTCCTGGACCTGGGAATGGCTGACGGAACACAAGATGTTCTGGTATGCCAAGTTCAAGACCAGCCTTACGTACTTCATCCTTGAATAAATCACGGAGTGGCTCAATAATCTCCTTGAAATCAACGAAATCTGGAAGACCACCTACATTGTGATGTGACTTGATTACCGCTGATTCACCGCCAAGTCCACTCTCTACAACGTCTGGATATATAGTTCCCTGTGCAAGGAAGTCAACTGCACCAATCTTCTTGGCTTCTTCCTCAAACACACGGATGAACTCTTCACCGATTATCTTTCTCTTAGCCTCTGGTTCAGTAACACCTGCAAGCTTAGAGTAATATCTTTCCTGTGCATTTACCCTTATAAAGTTAAGGTCAAACTGTCCTTCTGGACCGAATACGCTTTCAACCTCATCGCCCTCGTTCTTACGAAGAAGACCATGGTCTACGAATACGCATGTAAGCTGCTTTCCTATAGCTCTTGAAAGAAGACCTGCTGCCACTGATGAATCAACTCCACCAGAAAGTGCAAGTAATACTTTACCATCGCCAACCTTTTCACGTATTTCCTTAATAGTATTCTCTACAAATGCATCCATTTTCCAGGTTCCAGCACATCCGCATACTCCACGCACAAAGTTGTGAAGCATCTTAGTACCTTCCTGTGTATGAAGAACTTCTGGATGGAACTGGATTGCATAGAGGTTCTTTTCTGAACACTCTGCTGCTGCCACTGGACAGTCTGCTGTATGTGCAATTATCTTAAATCCTGGAGCAACCTGTGAAATGTAGTCAAAATGGCTCATCCACACGATAGTCTTTTCTGAAACATCTCCAAATAAAGCACTACTCTTATCAACAAATGTCTCTGTCTTTCCATACTCTCTTACTGGAGCTTTCTCAACCTTGCCGCCAAGAACGTGCTGCATAAGCTGAGCACCATAACATAATCCAAGCACTGGAACACCAAGTTCAAAAAGCTCTTTAGTACAAGTAGGTGAACCTTCTTCATAGCAGCTATTCGGACCACCTGTAAGGATAATTCCTTTAGGGTTCATCGCCTTAATCTGCTCAAGAGGTGTTTTGTAAGAATATATCTCACAATATACGTTACATTCACGGACACGACGTGCAACTAACTGATTGTACTGTCCGCCAAAGTCAATAACTATAACCTTTTCCTGATTCATATTGTCCCTTTCCTAATCATAAGTTTGCGTTGAAGATATATTTTATATGCATTTCTATACTTTAATCAGCCAATCATAAAAAATATCCTGACACAATGTGCATATATAAATAATATGCACATATATAACATACACATATATAATATACACATATATAACATACGCATATATAACATATACATATATAACATATACATATACATATATAATATATACATATAACACACATATATTAATTAGATATTTTACATAACAATTTTTTATATCAATTTACAGCTTTTATTGTTTTATATTTCTTTCCATTGCTTTCAAAGTATATATCAGTATATATAACACATCTACAACTCATATATACATTTATTATAGTAAACAAGCAGTATAATGACAAGCATATTCTTCAATCTTTATTACAATCCCATACAACTCAACCTCCTATTATTAATCTGTTGTATGCTTATACCGCTTAATTTCAGATTTATACAACTTTATATTTCCATAAGAAACTCGTCTACATATTTCCTCATATCGCCAAATTCTGCATTAACCTCAGGTACATCAGACTTAAAATCCAGCAGTTTATATACATAACCTTGTTCCTTGGCCTGTCTATAACTTTCTTTGTATACAAGTTCAAAAAGCAGTGATATATGCCCTACGATATGGTCAACAGCACTCTTTCTCACACTTTTAAGCACTGTTTCCCTCTTATAAAAGCTTTCTAGTACTTCTTTGGATATAACTCCGCTTTTAAGCTCCTCTGTTGTTACATCATATATAATCTCCATAGGAATATCCGCATTCACCTTAAATATGTCAACCTTATCCGCATCACGCAGTATATCACAAAACATACGCTGTCTTTCGGTGAGGTCTTCTTTTACACGATACTTATTATGCTGTCTTATCGCCAGTTCAAGAAGTCCTGTATCTTTATTGTGGTACTCATTATTTTTTATTATCTGCTCAGCTTCTTCATTCCCTGAACGTGCAAGCTCACATTCTTCATAATACCCTTCTGCAAACTTCCTTATAAGACCTTCCTTAAACAGCAGATCTGCCCCGAATTCTGCATGGTCTACTGACTGGGCATCATTAAATATACCGAAACGCCTTATCTGCTCAAATCTTCCTATATCGTGTAACATTCCAAGAAGCCATGCAATATCTACATCTGGTTCACTTAAGCCTAATGATTCTGCAATTCTTTGACACAGTCCTGCTACTCTGTAGGTATGATCTATCTTAAGCTTTATCTTTTCATCTGATGGATCGTAATTTCTTACATACTCTGCAAATGCATTGATAACATTTTTCCTGTTAATAGCCGGTTTGTTAATACTTTCCACAACATCGATAAGTCCATTAAGGTCATCACATACCATATATGTAAGCTTCCTGATATCATCATCTATTGCTATTGTATCAGGAATATGGACAACTCTCATACCTGCCACATATCCAGCCTTAATTCCATTGATACTATCCTCAACTACTACTGCCTCTGACGGATTTACGCCTATTGCCTTAGCAGCACGAAGAAATATATCCGGTTCTGGCTTTCCACGTTCGACTTCATCTCCATATACAACCGCATCAAGATAATCCCACACTCCTATTTCATGAAGTGTTTTCTCAGCACTTTCACGCCTTGTTGATGTAGCAACTGCACACTTTAATCCATTATTTCTTATATATTCAAATATGTCCTTTACGCCCTTTTTAACAGGAATACCTTCTGTTTCCCTTATCTTGTATACATGCTGTGTTCTAAGCTCCTTCGCTTCCCAATAATCTATCACACCCTTGTAATAATCATCAAAGAACTTGCAGCAAAGCTCTGCCGGAGCACCCTTAAAGCTGTCTATAAGCCACATAGGCATATCCACTCCAAGCTGCCCTGCCGCCCATAGCCAGCCCTCATTAGACTGTCTTTCTGAATCTATAAGAACGCCATCCATATCAAATATAATGCCTGATACCATTTTTCTTCTCCTAGCAATCAAATGTCGTATTTTTACACTTTATATTATTTAAAGTAACTATAAAAGATATGTTTTTATAATTTATAACGCTGACCAGCACCTGCAATTTTCAAATTTGCCAATTTAGAGACTTTAAACATCTTCTATCATTGAACTTTCATCCACAATGCCGTCATCTGCACCATCCTTATAAATACTTCTTAACATACTGTCCCGTATAAGACTTCTTAACCTTGGCAACCTCTTCTGGTGTACCCTTTGCAATAACTGTACCACCTCTGTCGCCGCCTTCTGGTCCCATATCTATAATATAATCGGCTGTTTTGATAACATCAAGATTATGCTCAATAACAACAACAGTGTTACCGCCCTCCGCAAGCTTATGAAGTATATCAACAAGCTTGTGGACATCTGCAAAATGAAGTCCTGTTGTAGGCTCATCAAGAATGTATATAGTCTTTCCTGTACTTCTTTTTGAAAGTTCTGTAGCAAGCTTTATTCTCTGTGCCTCTCCACCTGAAAGCTCTGTAGATGGCTGTCCTAACTTAATGTATGAAAGTCCAACGTCATTAAGAGTTTCTATTTTTCTTCTGACTGATGGCACATTTTCAAAGAAATCAACTGCATCCTCAACTGTCATATCAAGCACATCATATATGCTCTTTCCCTTATACTTAACTTCAAGTGTTTCTCTGTTATAACGCTTTCCGTCACACACTTCACAAGGAACATATACATCAGGCAGGAAATGCATTTCTATCTTGATAATACCATCTCCGGAACAAGCCTCACAACGTCCTCCCTTTACATTAAAGCTGAAACGTCCTTTATTATAACCTCTTTCCTTAGCATCTGTTGTTGAAGCAAAAAGATCCCTTATCATATCAAATACACCTGTATATGTCGCAGGATTAGAACGAGGAGTTCTTCCTATTGGCGACTGGTCAATATCTATAACCTTATCAAGCTGCTCGATTCCTGTAATATCATCATGGTCACCAGCGATACATCTTGCACGGTTTAAAGACTTAGCAAGGTGCTTATACAGAATTTCATTCACTAGGGAGCTCTTTCCTGAACCCGATACACCTGTTACACATGTAAATACTCCGAGTGGTATATCAACATCAATATTTTTAAGATTATTCTCCCTTGCACCCTTAACAGTTATCCAGCCTGTCGGCTTTCTTCTCTTCGCCGGCACTGGAATCTTGATTCTTCCGCTAAGATATGCACCTGTAAGCGAATCCTTGCATGCCATAATATCAGCTGCTGTTCCTGTCGCAACGACTTCTCCACCATTACGTCCGGCACCCGGTCCTATATCAACAATATAATCTGCGGCACGCATAGTATCTTCATCGTGTTCAACCACAATAACTGAGTTACCAAGGTCACGCAAATGTATAAGTGTCCCAAGCAGCTTGTCGTTATCTCTCTGATGAAGTCCGATACTTGGCTCATCAAGTATATAAGCCACACCAACAAGTCCTGAACCTATCTGTGTCGCAAGTCTTATTCTCTGTGCCTCTCCTCCTGAAAGCGTACCTGTAGCTCTTGATAATGAAAGATAATCAAGTCCTACATCCATAAGAAACTGTATTCTTGCCTTAATCTCCTTAAGTATATCTGCACCGATAAACTTCTGTCTGTCTGTAAGCTCAAGCTCATCTAAGAACTTCTTTAACTTAACAATAGACATATCCGTTATCTGATATATATTCTTATCTGCTATCGTAACAGCAAGAGATGATGGCTTTAATCTCTGCCCGTGGCAGGACTTACAAGGTCTTATGCGCATAAATTCCTCATACTGCTGCTTTGCACTGTCTGAGTAAGTTTCCCTATATCTTTTCTCCATATTATGGATAAGGCCTTCAAATGCTATATCGTATTCTCCAACGCCTCTCTGGCCTTTGTAATGCACTTTAACACTTCTGCCATTAGTACCATTTATAATCATATCCTTAATATCATCTGGATAATCCTTAAATGGTGTTGATAAACTGAAGTTATATTCCTTTGCAAGTGCGCTCATAATAGCCCTTGAAAAGCTGCCCTCATCCTTTACAGACTGCCATCCCATACCAACTATAGCTCCATCATCGATGCTTAATGAATCATCTGGTATAAGAAGCTCTGCATCAAAATTCATTGTATAGCCAAGTCCGTAACAATCTGGACACGCACCAAATGGATTATTGAATGAAAAGCTTCTTGGCTCTATCTCATCTATGCTTATGCCACAATCCGGACACGAAAAGCTCTGTGAAAAGTTAATAGGCTCACCGTCTATAACGTCAACTGTCATAAGTCCCTCTGCAAGCTTAAGTGCTGTTTCTATTGAGTCTGTAAGTCTTTTATTAATTCCATCTTTGACTACAAGACGGTCAATGACAATTTCTATATTATGCTTCTTGTTCTTATCAAGATTTATCTCATCTGTAAGCTCATACATATTGCCATCAGCAATAACTCTTACATAACCACTCTTTTTAGCCTGTTCAAAAAGCTTCTTATGTTCACCTTTTCTTCCTCTTACAACTGGAGCTAATATCTGTATCTTTGTTCTTTCTGGAAGTTCCATAATAGTATCAACCATCTGGTCTACAGTCTGCTTGTTGATTACTTTGCCACACTTTGGACAATGTGGTGTACCTATTCTTGCATATAATAATCTGAAATAATCATATATCTCTGTAACAGTTCCAACTGTTGAACGTGGATTTCTGTTAGTTGACTTCTGGTCTATGGAAATAGCTGGTGAAAGTCCTTCTATGCTCTCTACCGCCGGCTTTTCCATCTGTCCTAAGAATTGCCTTGCATATGAAGATAATGACTCCATATATCTTCTCTGGCCTTCTGCATATATAGTGTCAAAGGCAAGACTTGACTTACCAGAACCAGACAGACCCGTAAGTACTACAAGACTGTCCCTTGGTATATCTACATCAATATTTTTAAGATTATGCTCACTTGCACCTCTTATTCTTATATAATTCCTGTAATCGCCTTTTTCCATATTCTATTTTCTCCGTTATTTCTTCTTTCTTAATCCTTAATCATCTCAATTACATAATGCTTTTTCTGTAAACAGCAACTGCTTTTTATAATTATGACACATACATCATATAATACTGTAATGATAATATCTGCCTGTCATTCCTGACTGCGTAATATTGCTTTTGAACTTATAGCCTCACCTGGTATAATAGCTATTAATTCTATCTGCCTGACTTCTTATCCTCATAAATATACTTATTAATCTCAATCATCTTATCACGAAGCATAGCCGCCTGTTCAAAGTCAAGCTCTGCTGCAGCCTTACGCATATTTTTCTCAATCTGTTTCTTAACCTTTTCAAGATCTTTAATACTCATAGATTCATAATCTACATCTAGCCTTCCATTTGAATTATCTGCTTCTGCTGCCTTAGATATACTTATAAGATCTCTTACTGCCTTCTTTATAGTCTGAGGGGTTATTCCGTGTACCTCATTGTACTCCTGCTGTATCTTTCTACGTCTTTCCGTCTCAGATATAGCCTTTTCCATAGACTCTGTTATAGTATCTGCATACATAATAACGTGTCCCTCTGCATTTCTGGCAGCTCGTCCTATCGTCTGGATAAGTGAAGTCTCTGTTCTTAAGAAGCCCTCTTTATCAGCATCAAGAATAGCCACAAGACTTATCTCTGGAATATCAAGTCCCTCTCTAAGCAGATTGATACCAACAAGCACATCGAATCCGTCAAGTCGCATATCCCTTATAATCTTCTGTCGCTCTAGTGTATCAATATCCGCATGAAGATACTTGACTCTTATGCCGACTTCCTTAAGATAATCTGTAAGATCCTCTGCCATTCGCTTGGTAAGTGTAGTTACAAGTATCTTGTTCTTTTTCTCAACTTCCTTATTAATCTCACTTATAAGATCATCTATCTGACCCTCTATTGGTCTGACTGTTATCTCTGGATCAAGAAGTCCTGTAGGTCTTATAATCTGCTCTGCCCTCATAAGCTCGTGTTCTTCCTCATACCTGCTAGGCGTAGCAGATACGAAAAGCATCTGTGATATCTTGCCCTCAAACTCCTGAAAATTAAGCGGTCTGTTATCCTTAGCTGAAGGAAGCCTGAAGCCATAGTCTACAAGTGTCGTCTTTCTTGCCTGATCACCAGCATACATTCCCCTTATCTGTGGAATAGTAATATGTGACTCATCGACAATAATCATAAAATCATCTGGAAAATAGTCCATAAGCGTATATGGTGGACACCCTGCCGGAAGCCCTGCTAAATGTCTTGAATAATTCTCAATACCTGAACAGAAGCCTGTTTCCTGCATCATCTCTATATCAAAGTTCGTTCGTTCTTCTATTCTCTGCGCCTCAAGAAGCTTATCCTCACTCTTAAAATACTCTATTCTCTCTGCAAGCTCTTTCTTTATATTCTCAATCGCCTTTTCCATCTTCTCTTTTTCAACAACATAATGTGAATTAGGAAATATAGCAACATGGTCAAGGTTACACCTAACCTCACCAGTAAGAGAATCAATCTCGCTTATCCTGTCTATCTCATCTCCAAAGAACTCAACCCTCACAGCATCTCCACTGGAAGCTGACGGATATATCTCTACAACATCTCCCCTTACCCTGAATGTTCCTCGCTTAAAATCCTGGTCATTGCGCATATACTGTATATCTATAAGCTTTCTTATCATTTCATCCCTGTCTTTTTCCATACCTGGACGAAGAGATATAACCATATTCTTATAATCAATAGGCGCACCAAGACCATATATACACGAAACTGACGCTACTATAATAACATCATCTCTCTCTGACAATGCCGCTGTTGCTGAATGTCTTAACTTATCTATCTCGTCATTAATCGAAGAATCCTTGGCTATATAAGTATCGCTCTGTGGCACATAAGCTTCTGGCTGATAATAATCATAATAAGAAACAAAATACTCTACTGCATTCTCAGGAAAGAACTCTTTCATCTCGCTATATAACTGTGCCGCCAATGTCTTATTATGACTGATAATAAGTGTTGGCTTCTGCACATGCTGTATTATGTTCGCCATAGTAAATGTCTTACCAGAGCCTGTAACACCGACAAGTGTCTCGAACTGATTACCCTCTTCAAATCCCTGCACAAGCTTCTCTATTGCATAGGGCTGATCTCCTGTCGGGTTATAAGGAGCGTGTAACTTGAATTCCATAACAATTCTCCCTTCGTTAATCTATAGTAAAATAGTCAACAACAATATTATTTAATAGTATTTACCTTATATATTGATTTTACTACAAATAAATGCCTTTGTCTATCAAAAATAGAACATTTGTTTTATTTTATGATAAAAATTACCTGACTGCTGATACACAACAAATTTCAACAAACTGCCAATCTGCATATCAGCCATCAGGCTTACTGTAATTTATATATTTTCCATTTGCATATATTTAATTAATCTGTGCTTCCACATTCTTAATTGCCGCATCAAGCTGTGTATCAACATCTGCATCAGTATCATATTCCACTACCATATCTGGAGTAACACCTTTTCCGTGTATATCCTGACCCTTTGGTGTAAAATACTTGGCAATTGTGAACTTTATTGCACTTCCATCTGTAAGTGGTTTAACTGTCTGCACAATTCCTTTGCCATATGTCTGGGTTCCAATTATCGTTCCTTTGCCATAATCCTGTATAGCACCTGCAAATATCTCTGAGGCACTGGCACTGTTGCCATTTACAATGACTGCCAGTGGCAGATTGAACTCATCATTATCCTGACCTTTATACTCTTTTCTATTGCCCTGCTTATCCTCTGTATATACAATAAGTCCGTCAGGAAGCATATATTTAAGCATACCTACAACCGTATCAAGCAATCCACCTGGATTGTTTCTTATATCAATTACAAGTCCTTTCATACCCTGTGACTGCAAATCTTCAACAGCCGCCTTGAACTGCTTTGTTGTTACCTCCTCAAACTGTGATATCGAAAGATAACCTATATTATTATCAAGAAGTGTATATGACACTGTCTTTGCTTCAACAGCATCTCTTACCGCAGAAAATGTCAGTCGCTCAGTTCCACGAATGACCTCCAGCGTGACAGATGTACCCTTGTCGCCTTTAATAAGTGCAACGGCTGATGAAAGCTCCATATCTGTTATGTCCCTGCCATCAACATTTACAACCCTGTCGCCACTCCTGAGTCCAGCCTGATAACCTGCCCCATTATCATATACATCTACAAGAAGAACACCACCTTCACCGCTAAGCTGGCAGACTGCTCCTATGCCATAGAACTTGCCATTTGTTGACTCCTTTAAGGCTTTATATTCATCCGCTGTATAATACATGGTATACTTGTCACCATATGAACTAAGATACGCCTTGTAAATGTTATCTTTGGCGGTTTCATCATCTACATCACCAAAATAAAAGGATTCAAGCACAGAATCAATTGCATTAAGCTTGCCTTCTACCTCACTTCCAATTCCGTCTGAATCTGTGACTGCATCAGATTGTATATATACATCTCCATTAACACCTATATGAATGTAGCCTTTAGCTATACACACTGCTGCCACACTTAATATTAGAAGTATAACAGCCATAAATGCTGATACAGCACCGATAATCATTCCACTTGCAAAGCCTTGTGATTTCTTCTTTCTTGGCGGCTGTGCATTTCTTCTTAAATCATTCATTCCATACAAATCACCAATATTTACACGATTATCCGAAGCACTATTATTAATTCTGTTTCCGGCATTAATGTCATTATCTGCATTAACATTATTAATTACATTAATGTTATCACCAGCATTAAAATCATCACTATTGACATTATCATTTGAATAAATGTTGTTATTTTGATTGTCCATACCTATATGCCTCTGCATTTATTAAATTTTTATTTGCTTAAGTAGTTCCAAGGTGAAACATAACTTCCGTTATATCTTACATCAAAATGTAGATGAACTCCGTCAGAATCACCTGTTGTTCCCATAAGTGCTATCTTCTGTCCCTTAGTTACATGTGTTCCTGCACTGACAAGAAGCTTTGAAGCATGCAGATATCTTGTATACAATCCACCACCATGATTAATCATAATATAATTACCCGCTGATGAACTAAATGTCGCAATTACCACATCACCATCATACGCCGCATATATAGCATCACCCGCAACGCCTCTGTTAAGTGCACCGATATCAATTCCCTTATGCGGAGAGCTTCTGCCCTCTGTATCACCATAAGGTGAGGTTATCCTTGTTGACTCTGTAGGCCACTTGAACTTTCCACCATCATATTTTACAACATTGGCACTTCCACTATTCTCCTTGGCCTTAATCTCTGCCTCTATCTTGGCAATATATTCGTCCTGAGCCTTTATATCAGCTTCTATCTTAGCTTTATAATCCTCCTGCTGCTGCTTATTCTTCTGCAATGAAGCCATTTCACTCTTCTTGGTTGACTCAAGCAGTGAAAGTGAAGCTCTCTTATCTTCAAGCTCCTCCTGCTTGGTTACAAGTGTCTCCCTGTCTGTTTCTAACTGTGCTTTGGCGACAGTTATATAAGTAACAGTAGCATTATATTTTTCAAGCATTTCCCTGTCATACTGTGAGATTTTTGTAATATATTCCGCCTTATTAAGCATATCACCCATACTCTGGGAATTCATAAGCAATGCAAAATATGTTTCATCATTATGTTCATACATAAACTGAATTCTAAGCTTCATTGAACTATACTGTTCTTCTGCCTCTATCTCTGCCTGTGCAAGCTTTTCTTCTGTATCCGCTATCTCAGCCTCTATCTGCTCAACCTGCTCATTAACCTCATTAAGCTTGCCATCAACGCTGGACATCTGTGCATCAAGCTGGGCAATATAAGCTATCATATCATCGTTCTGTGCCTTTAAGTCTTCAATTATTTTCTCTGTCTGTTCATACTGGCTCTGCAAATCTTTTTTCTTGCTGTTAGCATCATTGAGATTCTGCTTATCATCTCCATATACATCATAATATGACACTGCAAAATATGGTATTACAAGCACAAGTACCATCAACAATGGAATAAGCCTTTTTGCTAATGCTCTCCTCATACAACTCCTCCATTCAGTCAGACCATTTATAAAATGCATACAAACAGCCGCTTAACAATAGCATAACAATCTATACTGTCAGATACCATTTTTATTTTTAAATAGGACTTCCACATATCATATACAATCACATAATATAATCTTCATATATAATACATAATCATATAATTCAATGCAGCAGTCCTATGTCTGGCTAATATTATCTGCTATACATTAGCATGCTTTCTTACGGCAAAGAAGCTTCCTAATGCACCTATTCCGATACCAAGAAGAATTCCTACTGGAACTAGTATTCTGAATACATCATTAACCGGCATAAACGCAAGAATGTTCTGAAGTATCGAGAACTTATTCATAACAAAATTAATAATATTCTCATATACAAATCTAAGAATAACTATTGGAATAATTGAACCAACAAGTCCAATTACAATACCTTCTACGAAGAATGGTGCATTAACAAACGCATCTGTAGCACCTATATACTTCATAATAGAAATCTCTTCTTTACGGACAGTAATACCTATTACAATTGTGTTAGTAATAAGGAATATAGATACGGCAAGAAGAATAACTATAATTGCTATTGTTATGTAACTAACAAGTCTTGCGGCACTGGCAAGTCCACTTGCTGTTGCCTCTGAACGGTTAACCTGTCTTATACCATCAAGATTTTCAAGGTATGTTACAAGTGTAGCCTGACTTGAAGCTTCATTAAGATATATCTCATATGATGAAGAATTAGCAAGAGGATTATCATCTTTGAAACCCTCTGCAAGTTCTGGGTAATCTTTAAAATACTCAGCCTTGTAATTCTCCCATGCTTCATCAGCTGATGTATAATGAATTCTTGACACTTCATTACGCTGGCTTATCGTATCGCCAAGCTTCTTAATATCTGCGTCTGTAAGTCCTTCATCGAAAAATACTGTTACGCATACTTCATTCTCAGCCTTATGAATCATATACTGAAAATTGGATACAAGTGCATAGAATACACCAAAAAGGAATATACACGCTGTAATTGTTGCTATAGACGCAAGAGAGAACAATCTATTACGATAGATGTTCTTTAATCCGTCTTTAATATGATAAAATAACGATCTAATCTTCATAGAAATAACCACCTTTTTCCAAATCACTGATAATCTTGCCTTCGCTCATAGTAATAGTTCTCTTCTTCATCTGCTGAACTATCTCCATATTATGAGTAACAACAAGTACTGTTGTTCCCTGCTTGTTAACCTGATCTAATATCTTCATAATCTCGTTAGAGTTAGCTGGGTCAAGGTTACCTGTAGGCTCATCGCACAATAATATAGCTGGCTTATTAACCAGTGCTCTGGCTATGGCAACTCTCTGCTGTTCACCACCTGATAACTCATTAGGAAATGACTTATACTTATCAAGAAGTCCTACCATTGAAAGCATAGCAAGAACCCTGCTCTTAATCTTCTTATTAGGAGCTTCGACAACTTTCTGTGCAAATGCAATATTATCGTATATATTACGATCTGGTAAAAGTCTGAAATCCTGGAATACAACACCAATATCTCTTCTAAGATATGGTAACTTCTTTCTTGTAAGTTTATTAAGGTACTTTTTATTAACGTATATCTTACCCGATGTTGGGTCAAGTTCCTTAAGAAGAAGCTTTATAAGAGTTGACTTACCTGAACCACTCTTACCTACTATAAATACGAATTCTCCTTTCTGAACGTGAAGATTAATTCCGTTCAAAGCAGGAACTCCAGATGTATACGTTTTGGTAACATCTTCCATTATAATCATTATTAATATTCCTCCAAATTAGTATGTATCTTTACTTTCCATATATTTCATATATTTAACTACCATAAGTGCAATCTTAAATGTTATTGCATCGTCAAACACTCTCAAATCAAGACCTGTAGTCTTCTGAAGTTTATCAAGTCTGTATACAAGAGTATTTCTGTGGATATATAACTGTCTTGATGTCTCTGATACATTAAGGCTGTTATCAAAGAACTTATTAATTGTTGACAATGTCTCCTCATCTAAATCATCAGGTGACTTTCCGTCAAATATCTCTCTTATGAACATCTGACAAAGCGGAAGTGGAAGCTGATATATTAAACGTCCAATACCAAGTCTGTTATATGCAACAACATTCTTGTCACTATAGAATATCTTCCCTACATCAAGAGCCATATTAGCTTCCTTGTAAGAACGTGATACTTCTCTTATATCATTAACAATAGTACCATAAGCAATATGGGCAGAACTCATAGCCTCTGTATTTAACATATCTATAATAACTTCTGCTGTCTTATCAAGGTCTTCGTAAGTTTCATTACTCTTAACCTCTCTGACAAGTATTATACTCTTCTCGTCAACTGCTGTAATAAAATCCCTTGTTCTTGAAGCAAATAAAGTTCTTATTGTCTCTAATGCATTAGTATCTTTCTCGTGCTTAGTCTCAATAATATACACAACTCTCTTTACATCTGTATCAATATGAAGCTTCTCGGCTCTTGTATACATATCAACCCTTAGAAGATTATCAAGAAGAAGATTCTTTATAAAGTTATCCTTATCAAATCTTTCCTTATAAGCAACTAAAAGATTCTGTATCTGAAATGCTGCAAGCTTTCCTAACATAAATACATCATCAGTTGTTCCCTTAGCCAATATTATATACTCAAGATTGCCATCTTCAACAACCTTAAAGAACTGATATCCATTAACCACCTGACTATCTGCTGGTGAATCTATAAATACAAGTGCATCTGCTGTACATTCAGCAACATTATCAAATGTCTTAGCTACAACCTTGCCCTCTGCATCAATAACACATAAATCAACTCGTGATATTTCTTTTAACCCATCAACGGTTGTCTGTAAAATCTGATTTGAAATCATATTATACTCCATTCCTTCGCATCTTTTTGACATTTACTATATCATTGTAAAGCAAAATGACAAAAAAAAAAAGAGGAAATGTATAGAAATTATACACTTCCTCTAAATTTTATAAAATAATTATATTTAAATAATACAAATATCTAATTATGTATAGTAATTAGTGAGTAATTACCATTTCTGTTTCCTTATCAAATACATGAAGTCTTGCAACATCCATAGCGAATTCAACTTCATCACCTGGACGAGCTGTTGTTCTAGGATTAACCTTAGCTGTACATGTAACATCACCGATTTCATAGTGAAGGTTAACTTCAGCACCAAGTAATTCATATACTCTGATTGTTGACTTAAACTTAGTATCCTGATGAGCAGCGATAAATTCTGGATCATCTTTAACGTCTTCTGGACGGATACCAACTACAACTGTCTTTCCAACATAACCTTCATCGATAAGCTTCTTGCTCTTTTCAGCTGGAAGTTTGATAACAACTTCTTCGCTCATCTTAAGAACTGCCTGTGAACCTTCCTGAGCTACTGTAGCATCGATAAGATTCATCTGAGGTGAACCAATGAAACCAGCAACGAAAATGTTGTTAGGTGTATTGTAAAGGTTCTGAGGTGTATCTACCTGCTGTATAATACCATCCTTAAGAACTACGATTCTTGTACCAAGTGTCATAGCCTCTGTCTGGTCATGTGTAACGTAGATGATTGTTGTCTGTAATCTCTTATGAAGCTTA
>OGWR01000642.1_pt1 | contig 30560 bp, 20 predicted proteins | sample 1576061 | NCBI WGS metagenome assembly OGWR01 (sample SAMEA3541511, study PRJEB24748) | human gut metagenome | biome: human gut; feature: human-associated habitat; material: faeces | place: China | collected 2012 | reverse complement strand
CATTTTTTTCTAAATCTGCTTCATAATAAGTTTCTATCAGTTGCTTTTTAGCTTCCTCTAACTTTTTCTCTATGCTTTCTCCTTTTTTTACAGCTTTTAACTCCATAATGTATCCTGTCTTAGTCTTATTCAAAGGTCTTAATACAATATCAGGTCTACCATATCCACTCTCTTGGTTAGAATTTACTATGTAATCACTTCTCATACTTGTGAAAAATCCTAGTAAGAACATATGATAAGGATTCTCGTATGGAGAACTGATATCATAGGAGCTAAGATATTGAGCTATAAGTTTACTAAAAGCTTTTTCAAATCCTTTTAAATCCCTATCTATTAAAGAAAATTTAACATCATCAATATCTATACTATCCTTAAAAATTATCTCAATAAAGGTATTATGAAAGAAAGAGATAATCTCTTTATTAGGTATTCTAATTGTAAAAACATTATCAGCTATCTCTTTTTTTATTGTCAAATAACCAGAATACAACATTAACGAAAAAATCTCATTAGCATTTAAATTACTATGTACCTCTACATTTGGATTTATTCTTACTCTTATCTCCTCTTGATTAAATAATTTTTCTAAGCTATCAAAGATATCTCTACCACTCTTTCTCAATATCTCTCTAATCAGATAGTTAGATGAGGTGTTTACCCAAAATGGTTTTAATTCCTTTGTTCTTACAAAATGTAAAATACTCCAAGGATTATATACCTGTACTTTCCCAAAAGTATATCCATTATACCACTCTTTAACATTATCAATCTTATACTCTATTTCGTAGTACTTTAGCATATTTTCAACTTCAGCTTCTAAAAGTCCAAAATATTGACTATATTCATTTTCTAAAATTGTATTGGAATAAAAATTATTCAAGTCTGAAAATATCCCAGCTTGAGCCACTCTAATTATTCCAGTAAGTACTCCCATCTGTAAATTAACATTAGATTTTAAGGCTCCACCATAGAAAGTTTTAAAAAATTGTAAAGCCTCATTATAATATCCAAACTCATGGGCAGTAAGTAGTGGTGTATCATACTCATCTATCAAAAGAATAACTTTTTGTTGATAATATTTACTTAAACAATTTATCAAAAATTTTAAAGAGTTACTATAATCCTCATCTTTCCTCTTCCAAAAATTATCAAAAATCTCAATATCTCTCTCATTTAAGTTCTCTCTTAAATACTCATACTGATTAAATAAGTCTGAAATTAAAGTTTTTATTTGAGTATACATGCTCTCAATATTATTTCCTTTAATCTCCTTTAAAGTAAGAAATATAACTGGATATTTTCCCTGTTCCTCTATCATTGGAGAATTTTCTATATATAGCCCATCAAAAAGTTTTCTATTCTCCTCTTTCTCTCTTATATCAAAAAAATATTTCATCATAGACATATTGAGAGTTTTTCCAAACCTTCTAGGACGACAGAAAAGCTTTACAATAGCTCCATCAGCTATAATATCCTCTATTAGTTTAGATTTATCTACAAAATAGTAATTTTTTTCAATTACACTTTTAAAATCATCTATTCCTATACCTATTTTCTTTTTGTCAAACATACTCTCACCTCTCAATCTGCCTTTGATTATATTATATCATTTAAAAGAAATATTATAAATAAAAGATTTTAATACAATTTAATTGTATTTATCTATATACTCTTCTTTTTCTATTTTTTTTATTCTTTCATTTAAATATTCTATTCTTTCTTCAAGATATTTTTTATGTTTAATAAATTTTATTTCTCTTATATTTTTTATATTTTCTAACAAATTTTTATAAACTTCTATATCTTCCTTTAATAGAGGAATTTCACTTCCACTCCATGTTCTCATTCTAGGTTCTATATCTAATGCTTTGAAATTTTCTATATTATTATTTTTATCAATAAAATATAATAGAGATTCTATTTTAGTTTCTATATCTAATTGACAAATACCTTCAAATAAAAATACCATTTTATCTTCATCCATACAGTTTTTATCTATAATATGTTTAATCCAAATTTTTACCCTTTCATTATTACTCATAAATATTGAAGGAAATTTATATAAGAAGTTTCTATTTTTTAGACTATATTCAAATATAAAATCAAAAATTTCTAAATAATTCTCTTTATTCCAACATATTTTTAATTTTCTATTTTCAATATGATAATTTCCATTTTCTTTTAAAATTTCTAAATATCTTGTTAAATAACTAAAATCTTTATCTAGAAATTCTTTAAAAAATCTTCCATCATAATCATCTTCTTCTAAAAGAAAATATATATTCTTTAATAATTCTAAATCTTCTTTATAGAATTTTAACAATTCTTGTGGAGAATTACAATGATGGTTAAATAAAACTCTAAGCCATCTCTTTATTATTCTTAGGTCATTTTTATTATATAAGACTTTTGTAACTTGAACATATATATTATTATCAACTGAATAAAATTTTTTTAAGATATTTATATCTCTATAATATATAAATTCACTATCATTAAAAACAAGTTCTAATAACTCTTCTTTATAAAAATTATTTATATTTTCTTTAGATAATAATTCAAAAAATATAAACTTCCAGTTATTTTTAATGTTATCTACAACTTTAGTATTTTCAATGATTCTATATGTCTCATCTATTCCAGCTTTTTCAATTATCTTAAGGACTAGTGTTTCTGGATAAAAATTTATACTTCTATTCAACTCGTTACAATAAAAGAATATCTTCTTTAACTCTTCTATATCTATATAAAAATTTTCAATAAAATACCCTAATCCTGCTATAATCTCTTTCTTTTCACTAATAGAAAAAGTTATTACATTATCAAATACTTCTTCTAAAGATACTTCTTTAGAAAACTCTTCTATTAGTTTTTTTTCTTTTTCATCATCTACACCAAATTTAATATTTTCTTTTGAAAATATCCTAAAAATTTTTATTTTAAATTCTTTTAAACTTTCATCTATTTTCTTACTATAAATTTTATATCTTTCATTTAAATTTAAATAAATTTTAACTGTCCTAATTTTGTCAAACTCTTCTAATATTTCTAAAAGTTGTACTATATAGAGTTTATCTATTTCTATAACTTCTGTATGTTCTTTTCCTTTAAAATAATAATCAAGACTTTCTAAAATAGAAAAAATATACTCTTTTTCATCAATATTAATTTCTTTTACTAATAACTCCCATATCTTTATTCTATATATTTTTATGTTTGAGATATTTAATAGTGTCATATTATAAAAAGTTACATGTCCATTATTATCTTCTGCTTCTGAAAAATTTATCTTTAAAAAATACTCTGCTAATTTATAAAATAATATTCTGATTTCTTTTTTATCCATATATGTGGAAATTATATTAAATAAAGTTATTTGAGTATTATATTTCTCATCAAATGAATATCTAGTTATTCCATAATTTTTTTCTATAAGTTTATATCCTTCTTCTATTAAATTTTTTCTTTTTATAAGATATTCAAATAAAACTTCTAAAACTTCTTCTAAATTCTGAGTTTGTTTATTATCAGGAAATAATTGTAAAATATTATCATTAACCTCTCTATTAAATTTTAAATCTAGAGTACTTAACTCTCTATTTTCACTTTTTTCTACTTTTTCATAAATATAAGTTAAAGCTTTGGTTTCATTTAAAGAATAAAAAACTTTTACAAAATCATCTAATAAATAATTACTATCTTCTTCATATTCATTCCAAACAATATTAACATTTTGCTTTATATATTCTAAAGTTTCTTTGCTTGAATATAAATTAGTGAACATATTTAACATTCTTATTAAATATCTTCTAAAATTTTCAAATCCATACTTTATTATTAAATTTAACTTTATAAACTTTTCTTTTATAAAAACTTTATATAAAAGATAATTAGCAAAACATTGGTCTAATACCCTCACTGCATTCTCATGTTTTATCTCAATATATTCAAATTCTTCCAATTTCCTTATATTTTCTAAAAATTCTTCCTTAGTTAAATTACAAATTTTCAATATTTCATCTAAAATTTTATTATCAACTTCTATTGCTCCAAAAATGGAAATTAAACTTCCTGTAATATATAATTTTTCATCTAACTTAATAGACATCAGACCATAGTAAGACTCATAAATCTCTTCAACATTATGGATTGCTTCTAAATTATTCTTCTCTTTAGCAATTTTTCCTGCCATATAGGCTATTCTAACATTTCCTCTTGAAAGTTTTAATATTTGCTCAATATATTTAGGATTTAAAATTCCCATATTTTCCTTTAAAAATTCTGTAAGTTCCTTATCATCAAATCCTAAAATTTCTTTTTCATAAATTTCATTAGTGTATTTTTTTACATTTTTATTTACTTCATCTCTCACATAGTTTCTTACTGTTATTACTATTTTTATATTATTCTTATTTAATAATTCTAACATTGATTCTAATTGATTTAATTCATTTCCATCATCTATAAAAAGAATATATTTAATATCTTGCTGTATGTATTTTCTTATATCTTTACTAATTTCTAAATTTTTGCTTCTTATACAAAATAATTCATATCCATACTTTTCTTTATATTCATTTACTACTTCAAGAGCTAATTTTGTTTTTCCTACTCCTGCTTGCCCTGATAAAATAACTACATCATTATTATTTATAGCTTCTATTATCTCAATTTTTTCAGACTCTCTAAAAAGAAATTTCATAAAAAGAGGAGCTAACATTTTATTTGAATCATATTCTTCAATAAAATCTTCACTCTTCATAATTTGTCCTGTATCTAGAGAAATTTCTAAATACTCTTTTGCTATTATTGGATAGTCAAAATAAATATCATGAGCTATTGTATTTATAGAGTATATTTCTAATTTAATATTTTCTCTACTACATATCTCTTTTAATTTTTCATATTCACCAACACTTAAACTTGAGGAATTATAACAATATAAAATTTCATCTATATTTTCTATACCTAATCCTGTTTTTTTAGAATCTAAACATTTTTCTATATCTTCTTTTATTTTATCAAATATTCTATCTTGTGCTGTAGTATACTGAACTAAGGCATATTTCCCATTTGGTTTTAAAAAATAAGTATCTGGTGTTCCTTTTGCTGTTTTCATTGTTCCAGCTTGCTTTCCATATTCAGTAAAATTTCCATATCCAGTTTTTCTAAAAAGATAAGTATCACATAATGCTTGAAAAGTCCCACCTTCTAATTTTAATATTTTTACTTCTAAATCTGCTAATATAGACATGTCCTTCCCCCTTAACTATTAATCATAGAAAGATAGAAAAAAGTTGGTAAATAGCTCTCCTTGTAATTTTCTTCAAAAATATCTCCTATCAAACTTAACTGTTCCCACAAAGAATGTAATTCTTGAGTTAAAATAGCTTCTTTATACGAAACTTCTCCAATACAATATGTAGCTTCATAAATTGGATTTTCAATATCTTCATCATTTTTTAAAGCATTTTCTAAAATTTTTTCTATTTTAATTATCTGGGAATTTCAGAAGGAAGATAATTCTTTAAGGCTTCTACAAATTCTTGATTAGCATCTTTATTATTATTTAAAAGTTTTAAAATACGTGAACAATAATGTTTATTATTTATCTCTAAAAAATGTCCAATAGATTCTACTAATTTTTTTTCATTAAATAATTTTAAAACTTCTCTATAATTATTACTTTCAGAAGCTTCTTTAAATTTATTTTTTTCTTCATCAAAATTAAAACTTTCTATCCTCTTTTTTATTTCAGTTTCTAAATCCTTTTGTTTAATTTCATTGATATCTATGGTTGATAATCTATATTTTATTTCTGCTATACTCTTTTTGGAAACCTGTCCGTCTAACTGCTTTTCAAATCTTTCTTTTATAATATATTTTTTTATTTTATTTAATTTTTCTTTAGTTCCTACTGAATCTTCTCCTATAAATTTGCAAAATGCTTGTATAAGTTCCTCTACTAAAAATAAATTTTCTACTTCCGCTACTTCAAGAGTAAAAATTTTATCCTTCTTATATTCATTAATTTCATACTCTGAACGAAAATCTCTATCTATAATACCATATACCTCACAATGATGTAATAATGGGCTTTTTCTAAATGCTTTTGTTCTCCAAATAACTTGTTCACAACTTCCACAAGGAACAATATAATAATTAGGATATAATTTTACATATAGTTGAGTATCGTAACTATTTTTTTCTCCCTCTACAAATAATATATTTTTTCTGCTTCCTAAAATTTCTAAAAACAACTCTTCTGGTAATTCATTATCTTTAATTTCTTCTAATTTCCAATTTTTTCCATCATATTCTTTAACCCATATTTTATCAGAATTACTATGTAAGGCAGCAAACTCTGTATCATGTGTAATATAGATAAAAAGACAATCTTCTCTCATTTTTTCTAATGATTTCCATAAGCTATTCATAATAGAAGGATGTAAATGGAGTTCTGGTTCATCTATTATTAAAATTTTATCTTTTGGTACAGTCAATACTTGAGAAGCAAGATATAAAACAGAACGTTCTCCATCACTCATCTCTGTAGATGAATACTCTTCATCTCTCAATTTTGTATAAAACTTAGAATCTCTTAATATAATTTCTCTATGTGGAAAAACTTCATCCCATACATTTTTTAAATTATCTACTATAGTAATTGGACTCTGTAGCTGTTCTCTATTTTCTTTTTCTGTATTCTTATATTTATCTATAAACTCATCATTTTGATTATTTTTTAAAGCAATTAAAGCTGCAAGAACATACTCAAAATCGTCAATTAATTTTGTTGTTAACTTTCCCCATTCCCAACGATGACCTTTGTTTGAAGGAGTAGAATTTCCATAAAAAACTAAATTTTCTGCTTCTTCATAGCTTTTTAATTGAATATTTTCATTAAAATTTAATTTTCTTTGAGCTCCTATCCTATGAACTTTTTCTAAATTTTGCTGTTCTATCCAAGCTCCTAATTTACTTTTTCCAGAACCGTTTGCACCTATAATAATAACTGAATTATTTTCAGTTTCTTTATCTATTTTTTCTCCTCTTTCATTTGGTAACCAATAATTCATTTTTTCTCCTTTTTATATTTTATTCCTCTTTAAATCCAACCTGCCCATTCATAAGTAATGGTAATAAGAAATCTCTAAGAGAAGTTAATTCTTGATTTTCTTCCATTATATTTTCTATTTTTTTATGTATTGAAACTATTTTTCTGTTAAAATTATCTATAATTTCCATATTAGGAATAACTATTTTTAACATATTTAAAGACTCTTGATTAATATTTTTTAAAATAGAACCATTAGATTTAGTAGAAATCAAGTTTTCTATTTTTTTCAAAACATATATAAAGTATTCCTTATATTTACTTTCTTTTACTTCACACTTTATAATAAATCCACTAAATATCATATTTTCTTTTATGCTAACAATTCTAACTTGTCCTGGAGAACCACTTCTAGCAATTAAAATATCATTTTTATTGACCAAATATTTATCTGCTATATTAGGAGATATACAAATTTCATCCAGTAAATTACTATTAACAAATAAACTTGATGAACTTATATCTCTAACATTTATAATTTTATATTTTTCTCCTACTGTTTCTTCCTTATTATAGTTTATTCCATTTTTCAAATAACAATAATCTATTAAATTTTTAACTTCCCAGCCCTCTGGTATCTCTCTCTTCAATTCATCATTCCAAACCATTTTTCCACCAGATGATTTATAAGGTTTTCCCTCTTTATTTGGAAATTCAAACTGTAAAAACCAATAATCATATATAGTTTTTGCCATAGCTTCTAATTCAGAATTTATTTTGTTATTAAGTTGTATTTTGCTATCTATAGCATAAATTGTATCAATCTTAATCGAAGTATAATTTTTTAATATTTTTATTTGTTTTATACTTGAAGAGGTTAAATGTTTTTGTACTGAACCTGACATCATATCATTTATTTGTTTTTTTACAAAAGAACTTTTTAATAAATAATAAAGTAATTTGGGTGAATATTTACCTTCACATCTAATTATAATCATTCCTGAATTAATTCTAATATTTTCAAAAGGAATTTTTTCATCAAATAAAGCTACATTCCCAACACTCCCTCTAGTCATCATAACAATATCATTTCTCTTTAATTTTCCATTTCTAAGTTCATTATCCTTTTTTTGAGTAATAAATTGTGTTGTTGACAAATTAAAACCAGTTGAAGTAATATTTTTAGCATCTAAAAATAAGCAATATTCATTCTCAAAAAAATCTTCTTTTGTAGGATAATTTTCTCCCCTATCACCATCTATTATTTTTATATCTAATTTTCCAATCTCTATCAAATTATCTTTCATACTTTAACTCTCCTAATCCCTTTAATATTTCCTCTTCAAGAGATTTCCCCTCTTCAAAGTATTTTTGAAGATTAGAAGTAAAAGTTGACATTTTTTCATTAAACTCTTCTTGAGTAAGCTCTACATACTCTATTTTCACTTCAAAATATTGACCAGCTGATAATGAATAGTTCTTTTCTTTTATCTCATCATAAGTTACAGCTACTGAAAAATCATCTTCAGCTACCTTATTTTTAAATGTATCTATAATCTTTGTTATCTCATCTTCTCTAAGTCTTATCTTTTTGTTCTTTCCATCTTGGTACTCTTCTCCCAATTTAGAAGCATCTATCAATATTACTTTATCAGATTTTTTTGAATCATCAAAGAATAACACAGATACATTTGTACCAGTATTAGCAAATATATTTGACGGCATACTGATAGCTCCATAAATAATCTTCTCATCTACTATTTTCTTTAATATCTTATTCTCTACTCCACTTTTAGCAGTTAAAAATCCAGTAGGAACAACAATAGCTCCCTTTCCACTACTTTTTTTCAATGAATTTATAACATGTTGAATAAAGCATGTATAAATTGCCATTGACTCCTTTTTAGTTTTAGGTACATTTGGAACACCTGCCCAAAATCTAACTGGCATACTTGCTATTCTTTCTCTTGTATCTGAGAAATCCATTTTAAATGGTGGATTTGAAACTATAAAGTCAAACTCTCTTAATTTAGTTCCATCATCACTTTTATGATATGGATTTACTAAAGTATCTCCTTGAATTGCATGGTCTAATGATAAAACTAATCCATTTAAAATTAGATTTAACTTTAACATCTTATTACTTCTTTGAGATATATCTTGAGCATAGATAGTACACTTATCCTCTCCTATCTCATGCGATAGAGCCATTAATAGAGTTCCTGTTCCTGCACTTGGGTCATATACCTCTATATTGTGTAAATTTTTACTATCTCCTACTAGAAGTTTTGCCATTATTGTGGCTATTGCATGTGGAGTATAGTATTCAGCATATTTTCCCCCACCAGCTGTATTATAATCTTTTATTAAATATTCAAAGATTGTTGCAAAGAAATCATAGTGTTTTTCAAAAGCTTCCTCAAAAGAGAATCCAACTAATTTATCTACTAAAGCTCTTGCAAAATTAGCTCTCTCATTTACATCAGTTACATATACAGTTAGTGCTTCGAAAATAGGTATCTTTGTATTTTGAGTTGTTTGAGTTGAAAATATATCTATATTTTTTAGTGCTATATCTTTCATTGTATTATCTAAAATTATATCAAAATCACCTTTTGCTTGTTGATTCCATAAATTAGATATAAGGTGTTCTGGGTTTAAAATTAGAGTATCTGGGTCTAAAGTATCAAGTAAAAATCTTCTCTCCCCTTCACTCATCTCTGTATAAGCTATCTCCCATTTCTCAGCTTTTTTTATCTCATCTGATATTTTCTTTAACTCATAACCAAACTTATCATTTAAAAATTTATATAGAAATATTTGAGTAATTATCTTATACTCATTTCCATCATTTCCCATTCCATAAGTTTGACAAGTTGATTTTAACTCATCTATTAATTTTAATGTTTTCTCTCTTATTGGCATTCTCTTTTCTCCTTCTTATTTTAAAACCTATATGTTTCATTATATTGGCTTAAATACTCTTTTACAATTCTATCTCTTATAAAAATACGGTCAGAATCATCTCCATATATTTTATAATTTTCTTTCGTTGCGTTAGGGTCTGCTGTTTCAAACATATTTCCCTCATGCTCTCTAAAATTATTCATAAGGTCAGCCATTACAGCCTTTCCAAAATAAGCATCATTTTTTAAAATACTTGCTCTATCATATATTTTTGTATCTATTTTCTCTTTTAAACTCTTAAGAAATTTAAAGATTTCATCATCATATGTAGAGATTATAATAGGTCTTTTCTTACTTTCTTTTTCAATCCTATTATTCTCTTCACGAATCCTTTTATGAACTCTTACAAATTTTTTATCCCCCTTATATTTATTTAATAGGGCTCTATTTTTTCTATTTAACTCATTTAATTTTTTTATTACCTCTTCTATCTCTTTAGACTTTCTTTCAAACTCTTCCATAGTATCTATAACAAAACCTTTTTCCTTGAACTTTTCCATAAATGCTTCCTGTAATGTTATATACTCTGGATCATCTTTATCTATATTACTTACAAATTTACTAATTGCTCTCTTCCACTTCTCATTTAAATCTACTCCACCAGCTATTATTTTCAACTCTTCCTCAGATATCTTTTTAAAAGAAAAAGTTATCTCTTCCATAGCTTCATTAATCAACATCTTAGTTTCTTCATTTCCATTGAAAGCCTCTTTTTGATTAATCAATGTAATATGTCTTTGAAGTTCAGACAACATTTGAGGTAATCTTGAAATCTCTATTTTTTTAAATACCTCTTTTAACTCATCATCTCCAAAAGTTCTAACTATATTAAAACAATCTCTTGCTTCTGTTAAAACTCTTTTTATATTTAAAAGTACTTCTTTATCCTCTATTTCAGAAATTTCCTTACTAAACTCTTCTAAATTATCAGTAGTATAGTCAAATAGAATTTGTCTTGCTTCTTTTACCTTATTGATTAAAGTTTCTTTATCCTCTAATACATGAGAAAAGATATTAGGTAATCCCCCCTCAATCTCTACCTCATTAAATCTATTCAACTCTTTTAAATAAGCTTCATTCGTTTCTTCAAAATTTCTCTTTATATCTGCAAAGTCTATAACATAACCATATCTATTATCTTTGTATGGTCTATTTACTCTTGTTATTGCTTGAAGTAAGTTATGGTCTTTTAGCTTTCTACCAAAATATAATCTCTTTAGTCTAGGAGCATCAAATCCAGTAAGTAACATATTGAATACAATTAAAATATCTATTGTCATATTCTTTTTAAAATCTTTGACTATATTTTTTCTTGTTTCTTTATCATCTGAATCATGTAAAATTAATCCAGCTTTTAACTTACTCTTTTTAGATGATTCTTCATTTAACTCTGCTTGTATCTCATCAAAATAAGCATATAGCTTTCTAGCCTGCTCACTTGTTTCACAGATAACCATACCCCCAAGAGTATTATCTCCATGTAGTGTTCTAAACTTATTTAAATCTTTTATTATATATCTAAGTAACTCTTTTACATAGTTATCATGCTCTATAATTTGGCTCTTTTTAATATCTTTCTTTTGAACTAAGATATCCAATTTATCATAAATCTCAGCTAATCTCTCTCTATATGAAGTTTCTATATCCTCTCTTATTATCTTTAAAGTATATCCATCTTGAATTGATTTATCATAATAATATGTGTGGATATAATCTCCAAATACTTTCCAAGAGGCTCTTTCCTCTTTTAAAAGTGGTGTTCCTGTAAGAGCTATTTTTACAGCATTTTTATCTGCTTCTAATAGATTAGCTAAGAATGAACCTTTTGGATTATACCCTCTGTGTGCTTCATCTATAATAAAAACTCTTTGTAAATTTGTAGCATATGGTGGTAGCTCTACCTTTTCTCTATCCTCTTCAAATCTTTGGATATTTACTACTGTTATTTCATTTTGCCCAGATGAACCCTCTAAAGATTTATTTTCTCTAAACTGTTGCATAAGTTCAGCTCTTGTATTTGCCGTTTTTACACTCAATCCCCTAGCTTCAAACTCTTGACTTGATTGTTCTAACAAATCTAGCCTATCTACTATAAAATAAAATTTTGCCACTTGATTTTTACTAGAATAGTAGTCCTTAAGTATATTTGTTAAATGATAAGATAAAGCAGTTTTTCCACTTCCTTGAGTATGCCATATTATTCCTGACTTAATCCCAGCTTCTAATTTTTTTCTCAGTGCTAGAGAAGCAAATAGCTGTTGATATCTCATTATATGCTTTTCTTCAATAGATTCTATCTTACCATCAACTTCTTTTTCAAAATTTACATAAGCTATACCATATTTTAATAGGTATAGTAATCTTTCAGGACTACACATAGAAGTCAATATTCTATTAGTAGGTGTGTTTACATCAAGATTAGTTAGATACTCAGGAGCTAAGTGTAATACTTGATTATTAAAATCTGTTAGGATTTTTCTCTCAATATCTCTATCTATCTCCTTATATGGAAAACTTTGTAAAAACTCTGGTATCTCTTCATTTCCCTTTGTATCTTCTCTAAAACAGTTAAAGAAAGCTTTTTTCTTTGATGCTGTACAATAAAAAGCTCCTTGTATTGGAACTATTCCTCCCATAGCATCATATTCCATGTTATTAGAAAAAATCATAAGTTGAGTTATATTTATGAATCTTCTAAATTTTTTATTAGGAAATCTTTTCTCATTCATTCTATTACTTTCAGCAATAATTCCACCATCATTATTTGGTTTTTTTACCTCTACAAATACCAAAGGAAGTCCATTTACAAACAGAGTTATATCTGGTCTAAACTCCTCTTCTCCATTCTTACAAGTAAATTCTGCTGTACAACAAAAACTATTATTTTGGATGTTTTCAAAGTCTATTAATTTAATAGGAGAAACTGAAACTAATCTTTTATAAAAACTCTTTCCTATGTCATCATTATCTAACTCTTGAACTATAGTTTTTAAAGTATCATCAAATTTATCTTTATGCTCAGGATTTAATTTTTCAAATTGCTTTTTAAATTCATCTATTAGTATGTTAGTGTCTGGCTGATAATCTATATCAGCCTTAACTTCTGAAATCTTTCCTATATATTCATAACCTATTCTAGTTAAATGAACTAAAGCAGGCATTTGTACTCTTGTTGCTTCATTAAATTCACTCTTTTTTGCCATAACCCACCCCATTTAAGTATCTATGATGTTTTCTCCTATTTATTTTACCATATTTTTTATGCTTTTTTAATTTTATTTAAAAAACTCCGATGTACTTAGCATTTCTATATTATCTTCTTTTACACTTAATCCTAAAATTTTATTTTTAAATATTTCTTTATCTTTTTCTAAATAATAATATACTTTCCATTTTACATTACTATTTACTTTAGAAAATATATATTCAAAGTATGGCATATCAATTTCATTCAAACTATGCCCCACTATTAATATTTCCTCTACATCTGAGATACTCTCAAAAAAATGATGATTTTTTTCTATATAATAATAAGAATTTTTCCAAGTTTCTTTGTAAAAATTTAATAATTCTTCGCATTTTCTTCTTTCTGTAAATTCGTCATTAGTTTCTTCTTCCTCATTCTCTTCTAATCCCTCTTGCTCTAAAAATTTTATATTTCTAAAAGCTAAAGAGTCTAATTCTTTTTCCAACTCAATTATCTTATCTTTATTATTATGTCCCATTATTAATGGCGTTTCTCCCATTTCTCCATGAATATGACATATTCCTTCTTCAATATTATAAACTTCTTCCAATACTCTTGTATAATTAAAATTCAAATATAAATCATAATTTTTTTTATTAATTAGTAAAGATTTTTTAGTTAAATTAGTTATATCTATATTTGAAATCCACTCATCTAATTTGTCTTGCAAATGTTCATATACTTCATAAAAAGTTTTTTTTATATCTTGATCTATAATTTCTCTAACCTGATCATCATATTTATCTTTCCATTCTAATCTAAATTCATATTCATTAGGAATTATATTCTCATTTATATTTCCCATATTAATTTCAAAATCTTGCCAAAGTAATCCATATTCATCCTTAACTTCGTTATTAAGATTTAAAATTTCATGTGTCACTGGATGAATTTTTCTTCTAAAAGAATACTTATATATTTCAAAGACTCTTTCAAAAAAACTAAAGTCATTCTTTTCTAAAAATTCTCTAAAATCAAGATATCTTGTAGGTAATCCATGAGCAATATCAAATCCATTTCCTATGATAAATAATCTTTTCATTGTTATTTTAATTCCCCCTTAGCTAATAAACCTATTTTCTTAATATTTTTCTAAATAACTCTTTAGTATTTTAATTTCATTCTCTATACTTTCATTTTTTTTGCCACCAACTAATCTATTCTCCAAGTCATTAATTCTCCGTCTTAAATCCCTTTTCATTTCAAAAGTTTTTAACTCATCCTCTTTTGACTTAACTTTTTTCTCTTTTCTATCTATTTCTGGCATCTCTTTTTTAACTTTTCTCTTATTTTCAAGTTCCTCTAACTCTCTTCTAATACTTTCTTCTGCTGATATTTTAGCTATTACATTTGCTTTACTATTTATTGGTTTCTCTATATCAGTTTTAACCAAGGTACTATTTATAAATCTTCTTAACCTCTTAAAAAGCTCTATTTTCCTTCCTTGATAATTTATAGATACATCCTCATAGATTTCAACAATATCATCATAGTCATAATCTTCGAAATAATCTTTCAGTGTTTGGAAGGATATATGGCTAGCTACAAAATCATCATGTAAAACCTTGTATATCCTCCAAATAATATTTTCCTTTTTATTGTATATTCCAATTTTAGTGCTTCCACCTAAATAATAATTTTTCCCCATCTTTTACCCCTTTTCTACTTTTGCATTAATTTTTCTAATATTAAGTCACTCTCATTTTTAAACTCTTCTACCCTATTCCAAGTTTCTTTCATCTCTTTTAATAACTTTGTAGAATTAATTTGCTCAACTTTTACTTCTATATATCTTCCTACATTTAATACTCCATCATTTTCAAGTATTTCCTTTACAGATACTATTTTAGATATCCCTTCTATTTCCTCAAAGTTATTATATATATCAATTATTCTTTCTAAAGTTTTATCTTCTATAACTACACCACCTCTTACTTTCTTAAAAAAGTCTTTAGTAGCATCAAGCATAAAAACCTTATCTACAACTTTATCTTTTCTTAGAAATACTATACTTATAGGTATTCCTGTAAAGTTCATTATATTATTGGGTAAAGATATAATTCCTTCTATGTATCCCTCTTCTATTATTTTTTTTCTTACTTCGCCCTCTGCTCCTCCTCTAAATAAAGCTCCTTGTGGTAAAACTAAAGCTCCTCTGCTCTTCATTTTACTTAGAGCTAAAGAAATAAAGTGTGTATCTGATGACCTTAGAGGGTTTCCCCATTGTAAATATTCTTTATCTTCATTTGATAAAATATTCAATCCAAAAGGTGGATTAGAAACTACTACATCAGCTTCATCTATTTTATCCTTTAATGCATCTCCTAATTTAACTTCTCCTTCTTTATTAGCTATCTCTATCATCAATTGAGCTACTTCTCTATAAAATGAATTTATCTCCATTCCATAAATATTTTTATTAGCAACTTGAATAGCTAAACTTCCTTTTCCAAAAGCAAAATCTAAACAACTTTCTTCTTTTTTTACTTTTAAAATATCTCTTATAATAATATTAATTTCTTTAGGAGTTGTATCATTTGTTGATTTAATACTATCTATTTTATCTATTATTTTTAAAGCAATATCCTTATACAACCCTCTAGCTAAATCTTGACTGTATATTTTCCTAAAAGTGAAAAATTCTTTAAAATCCTCAAAATTCCTATTAGAAAATTGTTGAATAAGGGATTTATATTCTTTTAAAAATTGATGAGACTCACATATACTTTCTAAATATCTTTCAATACACTTTTTATCTTCTTTCTCATAAAAATCAATTTTTTCTAAATTTTTTACTAGAGAATAAGGTTCTCTTAAAAAATTTTGCTCTTCTTTTAAACTAATATAAAGTTCTCCTAACTGTTGAATAATGATTAATGCCTTTTCTACATTTTCACTAAAACCATATCTTCTTAAAATTTGCATATTAACAATCCCCCTTATATTTCTCTGTAACAACAGCTTCTATTAATTCTTCTTTCATCTCCAAATATTTTAGAGTATTTTCTTTTTCCTTCTCAAAAGCTAATATCATTTTTACTATTTCTTCTTGTTCTTCTAATGATGGTAGATTTATTTCTAAATCAGTAATAGTGTTCTTTCTAACTAATTTAATGATAGCTCCTGATGTATTTTTCTCAAAATAGTCAGATAAAGTTTTTGTTTTTAATAACCATTGAAGATATTTAGGATTTATTACATCAGTATCAACTCTTAAAATTAAGTATGAGTTACTAGGTAACAAATTTTCCACAGTTTCAGTTATCAAAATAGATTCAAACTTTGTTCCTTTAACTTGGAATAAAATATCATTTTCCTTTAGAAAATACTTTTCTTCAACTTGTTTTTTTAAGTTAATTTCTCCATATTCGAATGTTATTACTTTGCTATCAACTATATTTGCTGGAAATATTACCTTATATTCAGTTTCCTGCTCACTCTTTTTTACAGGAATAGGATTTACTACCTCTACATATTCTCCCAATTTTATTTTCATAAATATATCACCTCTAACTTTTAATTTACTCTTTTATAAAAACAGTTAATCATTTACTCTTAATATAAAGATACAACAATTTTTGAAAAAAGTCAATAGTTTTTTATAAAAAAAAACAGTTTTTTATTTACTGTTATTTTTAAAGAAGATAGTTTTAATATTTATTGAGGTACTTTCTTTTTTTATGTTATAATTGAGTTAATAAAAATATAAAAGGGAGAGAAAAAGTATGAATATAGAAGTTAATGAAAAAGCAATAAGAACTTTATTTTCTGATGATTTTTGGTTTAATATTCCAAGCTACCAAAGACCATATGTTTGGGGAAAAGATAATATAACAGATTTACTTGATGATATAGTTTATGCTTTTAAGTATAATACTCAAGATAAATATTTTTTAGGTTCTCTAGTTCTACAGGAGAAAAATAAATATGAATATGATATTTTAGATGGACAACAAAGATTGACTACTCTATGTATCTTTATGGCTGTATTGAGAGATTTAGCAAAGGATGATTCATTAAAAGAAGCTTTACAATCTTTACTTTTTGTCAAAGGAAATAAATTTAAAGGAATTAAAGATAAAGCTAGATTAACATTTGAGATAAGGAGTGAAGTTGAAGAATTTTTCCAAGAATGTATAATTAAAGAGAATGGAACTAATAATATAGATGAATTTATGAAAGCAAATAATATTTTACTTAATGATATTTCTATAAAAAATATGTATAAAGCTATTTCTACTATAAGAGAATTTATAGAAAATAATGAGTATGATATTGAATTTGAGCAGGAAGATTTTTTTAACTTTATCTATGAAAATCTAATTTTTGCCTATGTATGCAGTGATACTAGAGAACAAGCCTTTAGATTATTTACAATATTAAATAATAGAGGGATTCCACTTACAACAGCAGATATTTTAAAATCTTTAAATTTAGATAAAATATCAGATGAAGCTCAAAGAAATGAGTATGCTAAAAAATGGGAAGAGCTAGAGCAAAAATATGGAGAGAGATTTGATAGATTCTTAAATTTTATAAGAACTATGAAGCTTAAAGAGAAAGCTAGAAAAAATCTATTAGAAGAGTTTGAAGAGAAAATCTATAAAAAAGGTATGATGACATATGGAAAAGAGAGTATAGATTATTTCAGAACTACCTCAGATAATTATGATAAATTGATAACTTTTGATATAAACTTAAAAGAGTTAGATAATCACTATAAAAATTTAGTAACTATTATGAAAACAGGGTTTAATTCAGAAGATTGGATTCCACCATTACTATATTTTTATGAAAAATTTAATACTCAAGATTTAGGAAAATTTATAGTATTACTAGATAACAAATTTATGGGAGATTGGATAAATAGAGAAACTCCAACAAAAAGACTCGAGAATATGAATAAAATTTTAAAAGCTATAGAGTTGGCTAAAAATTCAAATGAAGTTGTGGAAAATCAAGAGCTTTTTGAATTTGATAGAGAGAGATTTTTCTCTGAAATAAATGGAGATATTTATGGGCAAAGATACTGTAAGTATTTACTATTAAAAGTTGAAAACTATAAGATGGCTAGTGATATGGTATTTATTAGTAATTATAAAAATATCTCTGTTGAGCATATTTTACCACAAAGTCCAAAAGCAGAGAGCCTATGGAGAAAAGAGTTTACAGATGATGAAAGAGAGTATTGGACAAATAAATTAGCAAATCTTATGTTGATTACAAGAAGAAAGAACTCTCAATTAAGTAACTCTGAGTTTAAAGAGAAAAAAGAAAGATATTCTAAAGAGAATTTAACTATTTTCCCATCTAATAACTATATTTATCTGAATACTGAAAAATGGAGTGTTTCTGAATTAAAGAAAAGACAGGTAGAGATAAATAGGATATTTGGAAGCCAAGATACTCCAGAGCCTTATATTAAAAATACAGTTATTGAAGAGAAGAGCCAAGCTGATTCTGAAGCTATAATTTCAGAAGAGAAGATAGAAAACTATCCTCAAGAACAAGATACTAAGAAAAAAGATACTCAAAAAGATAGAGTTATTAATCATATTTTAAATAGTGAAATAAAACTGTGTGATGATTGCTTGAGTGAAGAGTTAGGAATTACTCCTAGACAAACTATTTATCAAATTGCTAGTAGTTTGAAAACTGATGAAAGATTTAGTAGAGAGAAAACTATCTGTGATAGATGTAGTGGAAATAAGTTAGTTTTGATGAAAAAATAGAAAATTTGAGCCAAGCTTTATATCCAATAAAAAATTTTGACCCCCTTAAAATCGATTTGAGGAGGTCATTTTTTTATTAGATATTTAAAACAAAACTATATTTTTCCTTTGCCCAAGCTTCTAAAATATTAGTGTTATAAATAGAACTATAAGTTCCAGTCTTATGCGGGTTTTTATTTATTTCTTGAAAAAGACTTAAAGGTAAGACTAAACAATTTCCAGAATATCCCTTTTCACTACAAACATATTCTACATTATTAAAAACTATTTCATCTGAAGATAATAAATAATTAACATTCTCCTTATATTCCTCATCATAACTATTTTCTAAAGTTAAAAATTCACTTATGATATCATCTCCGAATGAATCTTTTCTTAGAACTCCAGTTTTATGGAATAAAATTAAATATAATTTTTTATAAAAATTAAAGTTATTAAATTGAACTTTTCTTCTTATATCTTCATTTAAAGAAGTAGTAAACTCATAATCTTCTAAGATATTTTCAAATTGAGTTAAATCTTTTTTCTCAAAGAAAGTTCTTAAATATAGTAATAGAATAGGAAGTTTATTATCTTCATTTTCTTGTTTCTTCTTATATTTCAGTGAAAACTCTTCCCTTATAAAATATAAAACTAGAATTATCATTAAAGGATAACAACTTTTTTCTTCTTCAGATAAAGATGAAAGAAGTAAACTAAACTTTTTAAAAGATTTAATAAAATTTCTAGGAGCCACGCTTTCTCCATCACAATTAGAGTTAAAAGCTTCTAAAAATAGAGATTCATAAAATCTACCTGACTCATTTGAAATATTCTTAAAATCTTTTACACTAGGTTTATATGTTGCAAGTTGATTATATTTATCATATTCTATTTGTAAAAAATCATTATAATCAAGTGATGGTAGAGTAAATTTAATATCATAAAATTTTTCAAAATACTCTGAACACTTATCTTCTGTTAGATAAGAAGTTGAGGCAATACTTCTTAATTGCTCCATATTAACTAGAAAAATAAAAATGATATTTTTCACACCAAAAAAGTGCTTTACTGTTTCTAATAACTCAATAGCATAAGTCGGTTTACATCTATCTAACTCATCTATTACTATGACTTTTAGGTCTTTTTCAAGAGACAGACACTCCTTAAATTTATCTACAAGCTCTTTATAATTTTTATAATCTTTTAATTCGGAGGTACTTACTCCATTCAAGATAGCTTTCAAATCTTCCCAATCATCAGCACTTATTTGAAATTTTTTTAGAAAAAAATTTAATAAAAATTTTCCTCCAGCTTTAAAAATATTCTCCATTATTTTTTCTATTACTCTTTGGGTTTCTGAATTAAGTAATTTATGAGTATTTAATTCTCCAATAATGGACTTCATAGGGTCAGAAAAGTAATCTGTTTCCCAAGCATTTATTTTTATAAAATTTATCTTTCTTTCTTTTTCCCTCTTCTCATTTTCTTCATTTATTTTTTCTTCAAGAGCTTCACAAAAATAGCTTTTTCCTGTCCCCCAAGAGCCATCTATAAAAATTCTTTGAATATATTCAGAATTATTTTCCAACTCTTTTATTATATCTTTTGGCTCTTTTCCATTAAAATCTTCCTCTTGTTTTTTAAATTGATTATCTACAATATTGTAAATCTGATTTAAAAAACCTCTTCTTTTTTTAGTAAGTGAATTTAAAGCTGTCATATGTTTTTATCCCCCATTCTTTTTTCTACTTTGATATTCCTTTAATAATAATTCTATCATATTTTTTTACTTTTTTAATAAAAATATGGTAATATTATATTTAAGAAATTATTAAATATTAGGGAGAAGAATATAATATGCAATTAGTATATTTTTGGTCAGAAAAATCAAATATAGATTTAGATACTTTAAAAAATCGTGAAATCAATTTTAATTCAAGCTTTCAATTTAAGCTTACCATTAAAAATGGAAGGTACATATTAGAAAGGGAGAAAGAAAAGGAAAAACAACTACCAAATAACTTTTTTGGAAAAGGGATAAGTAATATAAGTTGTATTATTGGGAATAATGGTAGTGGAAAAACTACTCTAATAAAGGATATTTTGTTTTATCAATATTTTACTGTTTTTAAACCTAAACTTGGAGCTAATCTCTCTAAACATATATTTATTTATGAAGGGAATAATATATTTTATATTTATAAGAATTTTTCAAATTTAGAGATTAATTTACCTCAAGAAACTTATGTTGCTAATAATGAATTACATCTAACTTCTGTGAACCTTAATACTAAATATATCTATTTTTCACCATCTTTTAACACAGATTTTTTATCAAAAAATTTAACTAATAATATCTATGATATATCAACAAGAAGAAAGTTAGAAGATACTTATGTAAAAATAGATATAGGAAAAACGAACTCAGAAACTTTAATAAATTACAAATATGTAGATGGAAGAACAATTATAAAAAAATATAATGGAAATCTTTTTAGAAACATTTTAAATTTTATTATAGAAAATGAGACAATAATAAACAGTATTCCTTATAGGGATTTTAAAGAAAAATTATTAAAATTAAAAAATAAAAGTAAAATCATATGTGATTTTAATCTAAATAACTTCTTTTTTGAAAAGCCTAATATTGAGATAATAAGAAAAAATCTTTTCAAAAAAATAAATGATGATGAACTTTCTAAGAATAACTCTTTTAATAATATTTTATTAAAATTCTGGGAATATATAACTTTTAAGCTAACAAATGATATAACAAGTAATAAAATTGAAAAGAACATAATAAATAAAATTATTAAAAGAGAGAAGAATGAAGATATAAAAAAATGGTTAGACAGTACATTTGAAGTTATTTTACAAAATATTTTTTCTTACCAAAATAAAATGGAAGCAAAAAATAATCCTTCAACTCAGGATTATAAATTTTATCCTAGTTTAAGCTTAGATGAGTTTGATATATCTTATATAAAAGACATAATTACATTTTTATTATCTTCTAATAAAAAAATAAAATTTAATAATAATAGATTTACATTCAGTTATAAAAATAATCAAGCTCTTTTTAATAAATTATTAAAATGGTATCGTGGATATGAGCTATATTTATTAGAATTTGAAGAAAAGTTTAGTAGTGGAGAATTAGAGTTTCTTAATCTAATAGTTAAATTAAATAACATAGGAAATGATTTAACTTGTGCCTCTAATATTATCTTTTTCTTTGAAGAATTAGAGACATTTATGCACCCAGAATGGCAAAGAAAGATTATCGATTTTTTGCCAAGTTTAAAGGATAGTTTACCTTGGTTAAAAGGTAAAAATATTCAAATAATTTTAACTTCACATACTCCTTTTATTGTGGGGGATTTACCAGAAAAAAATATAATATTTTTAAATCAAAATAATCAATCAAGTCAATTAACTAAAACTTTTGGAAGTAATATATATGATTTATTTAAAGATAATTTTCTATTAGAGTCTTGCTTTGGAGAATTTTCAAGAAAGAAGATAAAAAAAGTAATAGATTTATTGAGCAAAAATAAAGAAGATAAATATAATACTGAAGAGATAGAAAAAAATATAACTGAAATAGAGTTTATAATAGATAGTATAGGAGAACCTTTAATAAAAAATAGATTAGAAAGAATGTATAATGAGTATAAAGAGTTTAAAAATAAAAAAACTATAAAAAATGCTGATTTCTATACTTATCTTAAGAAAAATAACTTAAATTTAGATGATGTTTTAAAAATCTTGGAGGAAAGAAAAAATGATAAGACTATCTAATATAGATAATACTATTAAAGAGAAACATAAGGAATGGTTTAAATCATATGTAGAAAAAAACTTAGAAGAAAAAATTAAAGAGTTAGAAACAGTGGGAAATCCTTCAAATTCTAAATTTATAGAATTTTTAAAAGAATTAAAATCAATAGAAAATCTAGCTATTTTAGATAATGAAGAGATGTTACAACTAATTGATAGGTTTCATCAATTAAATCTCCCTAAAGAAGATTTAGAAATCTTAGAAAAAATTTTTAATTATGAATATTTTTCAAAATTAGAACCTCCCAAGTGGAGTAGACATAAGTTATTAACAAGCTTAGGTGTAAAAGTTTGTCCATATTGTCAAAGAAATTATATAACTTCTTATACATTAGAAGAAAATAAAGAGGATAAAGTAGAAAAAACAACTGCTGATTTAGACCATTTTTATCCTAAAAAAGATTATCCTTTTTTAGCTCTATCACTATATAATTTTATTCCAAGTTGTTCAATCTGTAATAGTAGAATGAAACTTAAAAAAACTACCTATGATAAAGATAATAAAAAAAATAGTATAGTCTATCCTTATACAGATAATTTTAAAGGAATTTTTAAAACAAATAACCAACTTTTAGAGGTTTTATTAGGAAGTAGAGATACATTTGAAGTTAGTATTGACAGTCAAGAGGATTCCAAAACTCAAGCTACCATAGATATGTTTAAATTAGACAAGGTTTATAAAGAAGCTCATAATGAATATCTATTACATATGATGGAAAGTATAAAAAATAAACCTGAGTCTTATTTAAAATCTATAGCTGAATTTTTTATAAAAGAGGATAGTCAAGACAAAGAAGAATTGGAAAAAGTTATATTAGCTAATTTAAAAGACATAGTTTTAGAGCCATATAGATTTAAAATAAAAAATGGAGAACCCCTTGCAAAACTAACCCAAGATATATTAAAAGAGTTTGATATAGAAGTATAAGTATAAAAGACTGAGTAGATTAATATCTACCCAGTCTTTTTAATATTAAATACAAAAAACAGCATATAGAGGTATACTCTTTATTCCATTTTCAAAACCAAAGTTTTTAGTTGAAATCTCACTACTATTTTCACTTGAGAAAAAATGTTATTTTTATATATTTTTTTACACTAAATACTGTATTTTTTATATATTTTTTACATTAATTTCTTTTTTATATCCTAGATATATTTTTCAATATAATCTCTTAAAATTAATATAGTCCTCTTGTTCCTTTCTTCTCTATTCTTTTTTTAGCTATTTATACCACCATATTTTCCCTTTAAAAAATCATGGTATAAATTCTCTTTCTCACTTCTTATCTTAAATTCTGCTAGAGAATATAGTTCTGATGATAAATCCTCTTTCTTATTTACAATATATATCTGTTGAGGTTCAAAAATATTATTATCAAAAAGGAAAAGGTTATGCGATGTAACTATTAGTTGCCCTTTAATATTACTATCTACATTGATAAAATTATTAAATAACTTAATTAGAGAGATAGTACTAATAGAAGAATCTAGCTCATCAATTACAATAGTTTTTCCTTCATAAACCTCTAATAAATCAAGCATTAAATTTATAATTTTTCTTATTCCTTCAGATTCGTTTCCTAAATAAAACTTATTTTTACTTCTCTTTCTCAAAAAGTAAATATCATATGCAATTTCATTATTAACTGTTCCTAGCTTTTCAAATTTCAAATCTTCAATAGTATAATCTAATAGCTTTATTATCTGTAATACTTCCTCTTTTTTGTCCTCTAATCTTAACTTGATATTTTCACTAATAGGATTAGGTGTATCTTTTGATTCATAATTTATTCCTCTATTTCTTCTAATTTTTATCCCCTCTAAAGATAAAATAAAATCAGTTATCTCTTCTATCTGGAAATCTCTTAACTTCTTTAAAATAGTTTCTGTTGAGATAATAGAAAAAATTTTATTGACCTCTTTAGGAAATTTTTTAGATGAAAGTGTATCATCTTTAAACTCATAAATTACCTTATCATTACACTCTAATTTTTCATATATTAACTTATCCTTTTGGAACTCAATTGAATAGTCATATATATTTTCTTTTTTATCTAAAATTCCAATCTCAAATTTGATAGTGTTAGAATCATAGTTTAAATTTTTTTCATTAAAATCTTTAGGAAGGTTTATCCCATTAAAGATAATCTCTTTCAATCTCTCTAAACCTAATATAATATTAGTTTTTCCTGAAGCATTTGCACCAAAAATAATAGCTGACTTCATCACTCTATTAGTTTTATCTATATAGAAATTCTTTTCATACTTAGTATTTTTTAATCTAGTACCTAAATAAGCAGTTAAAAATAAATCTTGTACATCTTTAAAAGAGCAAAATCCATCAACTGAAAAATATAATAACATTTTTCTCCACCTCTTTACTTATTATTATATATTTTACCACTTTTCTCTATAAAGATAAACATTTTTTTAGGTTATCTTTTTTATTTGATGCTAAGTTCTTTTTCTATCTCAGCTATATTTTTTAAAATACTCTCTTTATACTTTCTAAAAGCTACTAAAAGTTCCTCTTTACTCCTTCTAAATATACAGATATTTCCATTGTAATAGGAATAGTCATCAGTTAAAAATCTCTTTGGAATCTTATTTAATGAACAACCTAAGGCTGTCACTAAACTATCCTCTGTCTCCATTCCTATTTCAACCTCTTGTAAAATAATTATATGTGAAAATTCTATATAGTATAATCTATCCATACTCTCTCCTTTTTTGTTATCTTAAAAATTTTACTACTTATAAAAGACATTTTTAATATTTTTATAACTCTTGCTACTTTAAAATTACTCTTCTGTATTATATTTTTTGTATTCATTTTTTAAAATATCATTAGAAATTTCAGCAAGTAACTCTTCAAAAGTTACCCAATTTAAAATTAACTTATCTAAATTCTTTTCAACTATCTCTCTATATTTGTTCTTTTTCTCTACTCCTTTTTCATCATTAAAAGGTATTACTCTTAATTCCTTAATTAAGTCAAGTTCTCTTAAAAAAGTTCCTCTTATATTTCCCTTATATTCAAAATATTTACAAGAGTAAAATCTTGTATTAAGTCCTAGCTCATAGTGTTTCTTATATATTTCTGGAGTTATTAGAGTAACAAAGATATTTCCTTTAAAATTTTCCCCAGCAAAGATTAAGGCATTTTCTATTACTCTTTGAAGTTGATTTCTGATAGAACACTTACTTACTCCAACAGATAAATCACTTTTCCATTTAGCCTCACAAAATACAAAATCTTGCTCCTTATTAGTAGTATCTAATCCTATTCCTGATTCTGTATTTCCTCTTCTCTTTATACTTCCCATAGCCAAGTCAAGATAAGTATTTCCTTCCTTCTCTCTATGAGTTAATGGCTGCGCTTCTATTCCGATTTTAATAATATCTTTTGGGTTAGTTTCTTTCCTAGTCAATAATTGATATAGAGAATTTAACTTACTTTCTTTAATATATTGCTCCACTATTTTTAATACTAATAATTGCTCGTCTGCTCCCTCTAATTCCTTACTTGCTCTATCCAAAAGTTTTCCATTTCCTAATATTTCTATATCCCAATACAGTTTTTCACACTTTGTTTCATAGTTGATATAATCATTAAGATGTACTGCTCCTAATTTTGTATATAGGTTTCTTGCCCTATCATTACCACTCATTATAGATACACTTACACCTTTATACTCTTTTTCCCTAGCATACTCTTTTAAATGATTTATAATCTTAGTTCCTACTCCTTTCCCCTTATACTCATCTTTTATATGTAAAGAATCTAAGTATATAGTATTTTCCATCTCTTCATCTGGAGTAAAAGCTCCAAATCCTAAGAAAATATCATTTTCAAAGGCTCCAAATATACCATTATTTTCTTTAGTTATATAATCTTTCCATATTTTACTAAATCTATCAAATGTAATAGTATCTAATATCTTATCTGGTATAATTTCCTTATATGTTGCTCTCCAACTTTTAACATAAAGTTCTGCCATCTCATCTATCTCTTTTTCTACTAATAATCTTATATCCATTTTATCCCTCTTTATTCCCTTATACTTAGTAAAATAGTGAAGATTTTACTCTTCACTATTTTTTCCATTATTCAATATAACTACTTATTACTTTCTTACCATCAAAGACATAACCTAGCTTAATTATCTCTTTTGCTCCGTATCTTTCTAATTCTACATAGTATTTATTATCATCTATCTGTTGCAAAGCTTTTTCCACTTCTTTCTCTGGTTTCTTAGTATAAGCTCTTTTTAATTCTAAGATATATCCTGCTTTTGTCTTATCTTTTGGAAACAGTATTATATCTGCTCTACCATATCCAGCTTCCATATTTGATTTAGGAAGATAGTAACCATCTAAAGCATAGAAAAATCCAAGTAATAACATATGATATGGATTCTCATAATATTTTGTTATATCATGTGAACTCATTGTATGTAAAACTAATTCCTCTATTGATTTATTCAACTGCTCTATGTTTTTATCTTTCAAAGCATCCCTTAATCTATCTACCTTATCATAATTCCCAAATACAATAGTTAAAAATTCATCCTTAAAGAAGTTCATAATCTCCATATTAGGTATTCTTACCAAATATCTTCCATCATCTAATCTACCATTTATAGTTAGATAACCAGAGTATAGCATAAGCTCCCATACTTCACTTGCTGATAGATTATTTCCAAATCTTACATTTTCAGTTATTCTTACTGCTACCTCTTCTTGATTAAAAATCTTTTCAAGAGTTTTCAATCCTTCTTCTCCAGTATGTTCTAAAAGCTCTCTTATCATAAAGTTAGAGCTTGTATTTATCCAATATGATTTTAACACTTTAAACTGTACAAAGTTTAATATACTCCAAGGATTGTATATTTCATCTTTTCCAAAACTATATCCATCATACCATTTTTTTACTTCTAACATTTCATAACCTATCTTATAGCAACTAAGCATAGCTTTCACTTCATCTTCTACTAATCCAAAACTTTGACTATATTCATCATTTAAAGTTGTATAACTGATAAAGTTATTTAGGTCAGAGAATATTCCTGCTTGAGCTACTCTAATTATTCCAGTAAGAACTCCCATTTGTAAATACTCATTGGTTTTAAGTACATCCCCATAAAAAGCTTTTAAGAAATCTCTCATCTCATTATAGTATCCTTTTTCATAGGCATTCATAATAGGAGAATCATACTCATCTATTAGCACAACTACCTTTTGATTATAGTATTTATATAATAAAGAAGTTAAAAAAGATAGAGAAGTTTTTAACTCTTCTTCATCACTTTCTTTTCCAGCAAATTTATTGAATATTTTATTTTCATTTTCTGTTAATACGTGATTAATTTTTCCATCATACTCATTATATAATTTGAATATTTTATCTCGTATATTTTTAACTGCTCCCTCCCAAGTAGAAGCAGTTATTCCTTTCAAACTAAGAAATATTACAGGATATTTTCCTTGCTCTTCTATTAATGGAGAGTTTTCTATATATAAGCCATTAAATAGCTTTCTGTTCTCATCTTTGTTTTCTATATTAAAAAAATATTTAAGTGTAGACATATTAAGAGTCTTTCCAAACCTTCTAGGACGACAAAACAACTTTACCTTTGCTCCATCATTTAATATATCTTCTATAAACTTTGTCTTATCGACATAGTAATAATCTTGTTCTATTATTTCTTTAAAATCCTCTACTGCAATAGGTACTTTTTTCATGGTTATATCCTCTCCTTTCCTTAAAATCTATGATATTTATTATACCATAGTATAAAGAAAATCCCTATTTTATTTTATAACTGATATTTCTCCCCTCTCTAATCTTTTCAATCAACTCTAGCTCTAACATCTCTTTAAGATAGTTCACGACACTTGTACTCTTAAGTTCTAGGTGTTCTTGTATCTCTTTATTATTTACTATTCCTCTACTCTCTATAAATTCTAATACTCTTCTGTATTTCTCACTTATAACTTTCCCATTGACTGTGTACTCTGGCTTAGGTAAAATAACTTGGAATACCCCACCAATAGATTTAAATACTGGTTTTACTTTATATTCCTTATATGCTGATAACATCTCTTGGATTCCCTCTCCATTCCCTTTAGTAAAACCTACTTTTTGAAATACTTTCACTAGATTTGGATTTCTTGGTACTGATATGCCTAACTCTATCCCTTCAACTGTTAAATTCCCTATTAACCCACCTAAAGAGGTAAATTCTATCCTATCCTTATACATTCTTATGATAGAATCTCCATTATAACTATAATCTCTATGTAGAATCATATTTTTAAGAGCTTCTAATATTGTTTTTAAAGGATATTTCATTTCAGTTGATATTTGTACCAACTTTTCTTTTATAACCATATATTGAGCTATTAAAGAGCTTGTAACTACTTCTATTTTCTCATCATCTATATAGTCTATAAGTTTTATTCCATACTTACATTGATCTGATAATAATATTCCTTCATAAGTTATCTCTCCGTTACTAGATAGCAAATTTAATTCTACTAATTTTTCATCTGTTAATCCTATTCCTAATCTATCAAATTCTTTCTCAAGTTGTGTAAATGAATACTCCATTTTCTCTCTTCTCCTTACTATATATTATTATCATAATTATATCATAAAATATTAATATATGATTATATAATAAACATATGAGAGGTATATAAAATAAAAACTTGACTTTTTATATTTTTCAATGTATATATTTAATTAAATATATACATTGATTTTTCTAAAAAATATTAAATAGATTAAATTATTTGAAACAAATTTTATCATAAATATTATCACTCAATTAAAGGTAATGACACTATGTCACTACCTTTTTCTTATTTCTATAACTTTCTTTTCCTCATCATAATTTAATTCAACTTTTCTCTCTTCAGATGTTATCTTCATTTCCTCTATAAATTTCTTAGGAATATTTACTCCATACTGTTCAGCTACTCCCTTTCTTGCTTTTCTATATATTAAAGTTTTCTCCATATATTACCTCACATTCCCTATTAATTCAATATTTGAAATTCTATAATCTATTAAGTTACTCTCTAAAGTTAAATTTATTATTACTTTACTAAAAGACATCACATTTCCTAAGGTTATAGGAGTATATATACTCATTCCAATCTGTTCTCTCATATCTAATATTAAATTATCTAATAATTTTAATTTACCTCTATCTAATATAGCTGAAACATCATATAATACTATCTTTGAGGGAATAGTATAGTTATTTATATTTGCTAAAACCCTTTCTTGATTCCCAGTTTTTCTTAACCATTCATATCTTACAAATACTGGTTTTAATAATCTCATACCATCTTCTTTTGATATATTTTTATATTTTGCTATATATTTATCTAAAAAATATTCAAAATCTCCTGTATACTTTAGTAAAATTAAATGTTTCATAAAATCATTTGAGATATTCAAATATCTATTTAAAACAAATATACTTTTATCATCAACTCCAAAATAATTATATTTTATCTCATTATTGTTTATTAAATAGTTATTAAAAATGCTATTAAAATCAATCCTCTTTACTTCATTATTACATTGATAAGTAAAAATATTCCCTAATTGATAATATTCATTTATTTTTACTGAATTTATATAAATATTTTTACTGAATTTATATAAAAAAAGCTGAGTAGCATTAAAAAAATGCTTTACTCAGCTCTCTTTTTTTGT
>OGWR01000641.1_pt1 | contig 30579 bp, 39 predicted proteins | sample 1576061 | NCBI WGS metagenome assembly OGWR01 (sample SAMEA3541511, study PRJEB24748) | human gut metagenome | biome: human gut; feature: human-associated habitat; material: faeces | place: China | collected 2012 | reverse complement strand
TAACCGAAAAAAGATCGTCAACATCCTCTGCTTTCTCAATATCATGAATTTCCTTTTTATCAATAAACATACTTGCATTCGAATCATTTGTTGTGAAAGCAAGCAACTGATTGTTTTTTACTGTCTGAACTTCATCGAAAGATAAGTCTACCAGTTCGATATTTCTATGCATGAATTTATCTTCTGCTTCTTCGTTATTCATATGAATCAAGAATCCATTTTTCTGCTCCTGTAACACCCTTTCAAACTGTGATGTCGTCAAGTGTTTGTCTTCAATTTCCTTATCGTTTAACTTCTCACATTTCTCATCAGACTCATTTTTCTTCATACCGATCCACGGCAGATAAGCCGACAGTAACGTAGCTTCGCTTACCTTATATACATCGGAAATATTATGAATGTCATTTATCATCAGCGCCCATCCTTGATCCAATGGTATATCATGTGCTTTCAGAAAATTGTCTAAAATATTACATATCCTATCCCATTCCAATGCTGTCATACTGGAAAGTTCTTTCTCAATCTGTTCATCTGAAACTTTACTTTTTGTCAACAATCTTGCAATCTGATAACCTTTATTTGATTTCATAGTTTTTATTCTCCTTATATTTTTTATGACTACTGGTAGAGATATAGCTATCCATATAATTCTCTTTTATCTTCCTAACTGGCAGACCATCTAACATATCAATCTCCTATTTTAATTCTCTTCTGAAAACCGAAGAAATACGTGTTCTCCGTTTGAGTATGTAATCGTGTAGTCACGCAGTCCTACATCATACAGAAGATCAGCAGAACTCATATGAATAGATGCAATATCTGTTGACGAAATTCCAACATAGGATGCTGTGTCTACAAGTATCTCATTCTCTTCATTTGGACTCGTAATTTTGGGATATACTACATTATAGAATTTCAGATAATGTTCGTCATAATCATCCAGATAGTTAAAATGCAATTCATAATACACACTTCCAAAATGCTGGATTCTGATACCGAATTTAGTCTCTCCCCACGGAATAGATTCTATATGATCCACCAATTCATCCCATGTAATTTCTCCATCTAGGTTTCTACATCTTACCCAAATCACAAATTCCTCGATACTATCATTAATGTGTTCCTGCACCTCTTCTGATTCCAATGTATAATCCAGATTCAGTGATAAGATTTTCTCTGCCAGAACTTCTTTACACTTTAAAAGAACATTCTCTGATCTCATTGTATAATTTTTGAAATCGAATAAACCAATAAATTTCTGTCTGGTATAGCTTTCCTTATCCACAAAACTCTCTGCTGTTTTCTGTAACAGTTTGATTTTCTCATCCCTATTCATATACTGAAATTCTTTCTTCATAATATTTATTCTCACTTTCTTATCTACTGATTCTCTCTCATAGCCTGCATCTTTTTTATCATATCCAATTTACTTGCCTTTTTAGGTTTATTCTGAATATCCGGCTTTTCTGGTTCCGTCTCCATGAAAGATAATACTCCCAATTTTTTTACGGATGATTTCCTGTTCCTCTGACGCTCTTTGAACGCCTCCTGCGCCAGTTCTCCCAGCTTACTTACATAAGAGACAGGATATGTCAAACCGCTTACAGCTATGACCGTCTGCTTGCCGTTAAATCCCTCAAATACATTTCCCGGCTTTCCTACTTCAGCAATAACATCACTATCTGTAATATCCCGACTGTCTCTTCCGGCGTGAACGATAGCAATGTTCTCACACACCTTGTCCTCTTCTATCGGTGCAAAGATACCGTCCTGTGTCAGCTTGTCCAACATCAGCTTCGGATCTTTTCCAGAACCAAAGAGACTTAGAACAAATGCACCGCTGTTCCTTAACATTTCTTTCTTTTCAGATGTATCGAAGTTATTCGTCTCTCCTACACTCTCATTAGAAAGAAAAGCATCCAGCATCTTTGTGAAAGTCGCATTTATGTACTCATAATCTTCACTCACATCATTTCTAATGAAGAAAGTCGCTCCGATTCCGTCCAAGTCCTGTAATTCCAATACAGCTTGATATGCGTTACGATGCTTGATGATCGCTTCATTCGATGAGGGTAAAGCAATGACCGGGCAAACAATTTTCTTCGGATAACCACTCTCGTCTCTTTCTTCCAACAATGTCTCAATGACTGGCGCGGCGCATCCAGAACCCGTAGAACCGCCACCACCAAAGAGAACAAAGACTATCTCTTCTTTGATGCTGGCAACGAAATCCAAGAACTCTTCATTCTCTGCCAGACAGTCTACAGCTTTATCCCTATGACCGCCAAATCCATCAAACCCTTGCAGTCTGAATTTACTTGGAACATCCCCTAATGCTTTCAAATCCTGTTCACTGCCGTTTCCTGCCGCTCCTTTGTACTGAAAGTCCAGCATCTTCTTGTAGAGTTTCCCACCAGCAGATCCCAAGCCAAGACAAAAAATATTCGATTTTAGACTCATTTTTCTTCTCCTTCTATGAAAATTTGTATTCCTTTATCAAGCAGATAATATGTATCGCTCTTTCCATCCATCACGCCTTTAGTGATGTAGCCTGTTTTAGCCAGTTCTCTAATCTTACGCCATGCCGTCATATGGACACCGAGGCTCCCTTCATTTGCACTTTCGATTTCAGCGATCGTCCTGCCCTGATACTTGTCAAATGACTTGGCATTATACAGAGTAAGCAGAATCATCCACTTTGTACGATCCAGTTCTTCGACCATCCGTACCATTCCTTTCCTTATTTAATTTTGAAATAACCCTAGTGCATCAGCAGATCTATCCGAACACTTCAACAGGTAGATATGAAATAACACCATGAGTTGTAAAAAAATCGGCTCTTTCTGCCGTCTGCCCCGTCAATCGAGGATAAAATATAATTTGGAAACTGTAGGAAGATTTTCCCTATAAGATTTCTATTTGAATTTTCTCAAATAACATGATATACTATGACTTGCGAGGAACATAGCATAGATCTTATCTGTGCAGTTTCAAAATTACATATTGACAGATTTGTACTGGTAATACATTTCTGTCGAAACATGAGAGTCGGTGCTGGTAACATCGGCTCTTTTTTGTTTTCTGTTTTCTGTTTTTATCATACATCGAACATTAGTTCTTGTTAACTCCTTTTATTTTTTTCAGAAATAATTCTGTTTTTTACGTTTTTAATCATACTACATCTACAACTCCATGTCAAGTTTTTTTCAGAATTAAATTTACTTTTTCAGAAATATGATGTAATATAGTATATATCAATCGAAAAGGATATTATTATTATGAGTTTTTCGTATAAGCCTTTATGGGATTTACTTCAAGAAGAAAATATAAGCAAAATGGAATTTGCATCCGCTATTGACATTTCAAATACTACCCTTGCAAAGTTAAGCAAAAACGAACCTGTCAATCTAAATGTCATAAATAAAATATGCAACCTCCTAGAATGCCGGATTGAAAATGTTGTTCAGCATATCCCAGATATTATTTTAACTCCCCTACAAACAGGGAAACCACTTGAAATAGGTTCTATTATTACAACATCCAATACTGAACCATCCAAAGAAAAAGATTATACTGCCAAATACCATGTTATTATTAAAATGACTATTGAGCATACCCCTGTTGGCGATGCTTATAGATATGCTATTTGTCCGATTCTTGTCATTCCAAGATCTCCATTTTGCCTATATTTTGAAAATATAGCAATAGACGGACAATTTATGCATGGGTGGATTGATTTATCCGAAATCGTTCCTTTACCAAATAATTCCTCCATTATAATTATGGGTAAAATGTCCTCTCATATTGTCAAAAAAATTAATGAGTTTGAAGCCGCTGTAGACAAAATACTTAATGATGATTAAATAACAGAACAGTTAAAATACTAATATATCTCCATCCAAGAGCAAAAAAGCTCCAGAACATACGTTCAATTTGCGTTCGAACAGGATTTTAAACATACATTCGTTTTAAAACGAACGCCTAGTAAACACAAGCGTTTTCTTGATTACAAATCTCTACAAAGTTTATTAAATCGTCTTGATTTTGTTCATTATTCTGCTATAATTATAGTCAAGAAAGGAGTTGAAATTATGCCTTTAATTAAGCCAATTACAGATCTTAGAAAAACAACAGAAATTTCAGACATTTGTCACTCCAAAAAAGAGCCTATTTTTATCACAAAAAATGGATATGGGGATATGGTTATTATGTCTATGGAGACATATGAAGAAATGCTGGAAGATAGAGCCACCGACGAAGCTATAAGAGCGGCTGAAGCAGAATACAACACAGATGGCGTTCTGCTCGATGCAAAAGATGAATTAATGAAACTAAGGAGAAAATACTTTGGTTAATTACTCTGTTAAATTATATGCAAAAGCCGCTAGGGATTTAGACGGAATTTATGCTTATATTATGAATGAATTACTAGCGCCGGATGCCGCTGATAATCTCATAAAAGATATAGAAAAGGCTATTTTGAGTTTGGAAAATACACCAGAACGCGGAAGCCAACGAAAAACAGGGACATATGCTTATAAAGGTTATCGGCAAATATTTGTTCGAAACTATGTCATAATTTACAAAGTTTTCCCTATTAAAAAAGAGGTGCATATTGTCACTGTCAGATATGTTCACAGTCAATTTTAATAGTTTTCCCTCTACGGAGTAACATTTCGTTACCCCCATCCAAGATCACAAAAAGTCACGGTCTATTTTTCGACTGTGACTTTCTTTTGTTTCCCTTGTGGTATACTATTATCGTATAATTGAACAGAGAGTAGGATGTGACTTTCCATTTATCTGATGCCCTCTAGTCTACAAAAGGAGGGATGCCTTATGATTAGCCTAAGTGATCTTTTGACGCTGTTACTGGTAATCTTCGCGGCTTTGTCATACATAGACAACCATCACGATAAAAAGAAATAGCATCCCACCGCCTAAAGTGAATGCTATTTCCTTAAATTAGTTTTACCGAGGGCAAATCGGACAATCACATCCGATTCACTTCCTAATTAAATTATACTATGGGGTGCTTGGATTTTCAAGTACCCTTTTATATTACTTCTCTCCGTCAAGTATCGCCTTAACCTCATCAAATCTCAAGGAACTTCCCTCTAATGACACAGAATCTTTGCATCACTTGAAATGGTAATTTCATCGGGAAACCGACCCTCGAAAAACCCAATAAAATCAAGGGTTTTTGCCATGTCACATTTTTGAGAAATCGTGAAAAATGCTAATTTCCTTGATTTTGCGTTGCTTCCCTTCCTTTTGCATCCTTTACCCCCATAGGGATCTCTTCTTTACCCTGTTCTCTTAATTTCTCATTCAACAGAGCGATCACAAGCTGATTCACACCTTTATATTGTAAATCAACTGCCAAGTCCTTGATTATTTGTTTATATCCCTTGGGAACTCTAATTTTTATATCATCTAATTGCTTTAAATATTTATCATTTGTATCTAACTTTTTTTGGGACACTTTATTCTCTCTTTCCATTGTCAGCTATGATATCCTTTCTCAAACGTGCCAAGCGTTTTATTGATAATCATAGTATACCAATTTTCCCTTTATGAATCAACCTGCATCCGAAAATTCGACTACGCCAGAAATATCATTGATTCATACTTAACAACAGCCTTTTTGCAAGTTTCCATTTGAGACTATGCTTCATTTTCTTTTCCATCTGGAACATAAATATATCATTTACTCTCTGAAAAAAACTTTCCGGCACAGCAGAACCTTTCAACTGATTGCATCCAAAACAGGTACACGCCAGATTAGAAACATCATTTGTGCCACCCATCGCCAGCGGCTTGATATGATCGATTGTCACATCTTCCAGCGCCATTTCCCTACCACATAACTCACAGCGTCCTCCGGCATGAATATATAACAATTTTCGTACATCTGGAGAGAACTTTTTACGGATTCCCTTTGAAAGGATCTGTACTCTTGGAATATTTTCATTTGCCTTTGGTTCTAAATCAATAATATTATCCTGTTTATGTCTTTTTCTTCGTCTGGCTTCTCTTCTCGCTTCTACCTCTTCTTCTGTCATGAGCCGCCACAGAATGTAATCAGTATTGGTATCATATACATAATATTCTGCTTTTCTGCCGGATAAATTTTTCATGATATTAATAGCATCTGAAGCACTGTCGAACCGATACGCAAGTTCTAATTTCCGTGTTGTTGCAAGTTCTCCGTCCACAAATTTTAAATAGTGGATTCCGTCTGTAATTACAATAGCCATGATATTTTATCTCCTTTTCTCTGGTGGTGGAGTCACTGAATTAGTGACCCCTTTTCCACCCTTATACCCAAAATCTAATTTCCCCTATCTCTCATATGGGAAAAGAACTGTAGTTGCATTATCTCCGGCTTTCTCTGAAATACGATTTGTGATGATCCAGATTCTGCCTTTTGAAGTCTTATATGCCGCAAGTAAATATAAATCATCTGGATTGTTCAGTTCTTCCTCATTTGCCTTAATATCTTCTGCATCCAGATCTCCCCAGTCCTTCACAGCGAACCGATGTAACGCAAGAACTACTTCTGCGGCAAAACGTTCACTTTCTCCGACTGTTTCGCTTATCCCTCTTGTAATAAGAATCTGACCCATATTGAAAAATTTTGACTGAACCATGATATTTTCTCCCTCTCCTATCTCTTAAATTAACCCGATGATGCCAAGCAATCTATATAGCGGATTCCTTGCAAGTTTTCTTTTGCGTCTGGATCTCTTTCTGGAAATTCTTCTTTTCCTGTCCATGAATGCAAGTGTGTCTTCCAATGCTACATAGTCCATGAGTTCAAATGGATTTAATAAGTCTGATGATGTAGATAAAGTTCTGTCGATGATTTCTAACCCCTCTGCTGTTGTGATGATTCTAAAATTGAACATATCCGTTCCCGTTCCTTCCTTATATAAATATGATTGATTTACACAAGCTATAGCTGAATAGAAGCGGAGGACTGAACCTCCCACGGCTTGACCGTCACTCCCCATATAATTATTTTTCTGCTGGTTCCGGCTGTTCTGGTTTTAATTTATCCTCATACCACTTGATAGAACCGCCCTTATAGTTAATTTTTGGCTGTAAAATGCTACTCCGTCCAATCTGTTCTACTACTCCATTTTTAGTGACTGTCGCAAATTCATATGATATTTTCTGCATAACTGATCCCCCTATTCTTCTACTCTGGTTAATTCCATACCAACACTCGATACATCCGGCAGATACATCCCAAACTTTCTAATGGAATGAGAAGAGTAAAGCCGTCTGGACTCTGGAACTGTGCTATTTCGTCATTGTTCTTGATATAGGTGTACACTCTGCTATCATTGGCGAAAATGTATTTACCACCTATCTGATAATAATTTCTTGCTTCTCCGGCTGTCTCTGTTCTAATTGCTTCAACGCACATCGTGAGCTTGCCTGTATTATCTCTAAACCGTTTCATAATTGATCCCCTTTCCTACTGCTGATCTTTCGTCATATAATCAAATAACCGTGCTTTGAGCCGGATGATCTCTGCATCCTTTTCTTTCAACTGCGCTTCAGCGTTCTTGCTAAACTTTCTCAAATCAGATAAAGCCTTTTCTGTCCCGGTCGTATCGCGTTGAAGTTCTGAATTAACATTACATAAACGCTCTAATTCATTGTTAGCAGTTTCAAGATCCGCTTTCAGCTTATTGATCTCTTTCTGCTGGTCTGATATAAGCAAGAACGCCTTTCTTGATTCTTCCTCCGCTGATTCTGCGCGTTGTTTCATACTGCACATAAAATCATTGTCAATGTTGGATTCTGCTATATCCGCACATCCTTCAAATGCTGTCGCTACATAACTATCAGAGCCAAGCGATCCCATCAGTTCACGGATCTTCTTCAATGCTTTTCTTTCGTCCTCTTTCATCATCATCATTCTGTTTTCTCCTTTCATCCTTCCCACCTGTTTGAATGAGTGGGAAGGATTTTATATAATGTAAGTTTTTTACTTGACATACAAGCGGCGATACTGGCAGATCCGCTGATACTCTGCAAGACTTCCTAAATTTGCTTCAAGTCTCTTGCTATCCAGTGTCCGGCGTTCACAAGTGGAAATCTTGACGGTAAAATCTTTTCCCGTCTTTGTGATTTTCTGATTTGTGTCCAGATAACCGATGATCTCACGCTCTAATGCTTTAACCTGCTCTGAAACTTCATCAAGTAAAGTTTTCATTTCGCGATAATCAGATACAACATTTTCTAATTCTTTCATTGTTCTACACATATTAAAAATACCTCCTGTTGATTTTCTTCTTATATGAAACTGTTCTTATCTGGTTGATGGAGAAGCACCGCTTCAATCATCTTCCCGACTATTAGATACTATGCTGTGTGTCAGTTCTTCACGGGTATATGGTTTTGAAGTTCAGAGGTTTTCGACCTCTTCGGTGTTGCTCTGTATCAACCTTATGGCTGTATTATAGCATGTACCCATGCTACTGTATATTGGCATAGTTCACAAAAACATGGGTTCATGTTTGTGCATTTTGCATGTACCCATGTTGTTGATTATCGCATGGGTACATGCTATAATATAGTCAAGAAATCAATAAAGAACCTTTTAAGAAAGGACGGACAAGCATATGAAAGAAAGAACGAAAGAAAGAACAATCGAAAAAAAAGAAAGAACTAATGTATACCAGATGGTTACAGATAGAATCATCGCTGAATTAGAAAAAGGAAGAATACCGTGGGAAAAACCTTGGACATCTGGAAATCCAAACGGAGCCTTTAACAGAATCACTAAGAAACCTTATTCTTTACTGAATCAATTAATATTAGGAAAAGCCGGAGAATGGGCGAGCTTCAAACAGTGGCAAGACTTAGGCGGTCACGTTCGAAAAGGAGAAAAAGCCTCATTTGTTACTTTCTGGAAGATAACAGCAGTCGATGAGGAACAGGAAGACGGTACAATGATAACTAAACAGATTCCATTATTGAGATATTACAATGTCTTTCATATTTCACAGGTTGAGGGCGTTGATCCTTTACCAGAGGAAGAACTTAACACAGAGATAGAACCGATTGAGGAAGCGGAAAAGATCAAGAATGCTTACAAAGAACGTGAGCATATCCCGATTAAGGAAGTAGTTACAAATGACGCTGGATATTATCCATTATTCGATCAGATTAATGTACCATGTAGGGAACAATATCAGATAGCAAATGAATTTTACAGCACTTTGTTTCATGAAATGATTCACAGCACAGGACACAGAACTAGGCTCAACAGATTAACAAGTAATGAGTGTTTGAGATTTGGATCAGATACCTATTCTAAAGAAGAACTCACGGCAGAATTTGGATCGGCAATGCTTATGAATATCTTAGGAATAGAAACAAATAAAACCTTTAGAAATTCTACTGCATACATTCAGAGCTGGTTGAAAGTATTAAAGAATGAACCACGGTGGATCGTGTCTGCATCAAGTAGAGCAGAAAAAGCAGTCGAATACATTCTGAACGGTAAACAGTAACAGATGTAAAAAAGGGTGTCACCGGAATGATGACACCCTACACATAAAAAGGAGAATGAACACATGAAAAGAATGCTTAAATTATTAGGAATGGTTGCTATTATGGTAGTTATGTTATTTGCTGGCTTTGCTCTGGGTCGGTATTCTGCCGGATCTTCTGCCTACGTTGACACAGGATCGGAAGAGTTCCAAAATAATTTCGTTGATATGCGGAAAGTCACTGATTACAGTGCAACTAATACAGGCTTATATATCTATCTGGAAGATGGATCGGGGTATTACTGGGAACGATGATAATTTGATGATGATTTGATGATGATTGAATAGATGGGATAGAATAAAAAGCACGGTCTTATATAGGCTGTGTTTTTTTGTATGCTCTGGTGGTGGTGTGATGATTGGGTGTAAATTTTATTCCTAGTGATTCAGTGGGTTTTTGTATCGGGGGATGTTAAAACTCTTGATTCTAAACGGTTTCTTGATTTGGGTAATAGCAGGTTCATCTTTACACACGGTCAAAAAACAAAGGTTCGATAAAATAAATCTCCCATCACATCCTATCGGCACTCTCTCCTCCCACCAGCAAAGCATCCAGGAAAAAACATCAGTTCGATAAACCCACCCTTTCCTCTTCCAATCTCCCCTAACCTATGCTATAATAATTTCATGGGTGCTACCATATCACGGTAGGCGGTTGTCCTTCTCCAGAGGGACTGTGACCCTCTGATTAGATAGAAACTGGGAACAGAATCTAGGAAAGGAGGGCTTAACCAATGAGTACAGCAGATGTTATTGCACTGATAAGCTTATGCTTTATGTGCTTTAGTCTCGGCTACAAAGTTGGTCGAGATAGTAATAAGACACAAAAATAACCGCCCCCTGTCCTGAGAAAACAAGAGCGGTTATTTTATAACACAATTATTCAGGACAACCGTCTATCGGTAGCATCCTTTATATATAATATATCATTTTACTGTTGAATATGCAAGAGATTTTCACTGCTGAAAATTCCGTCGCGATTTCCGACAGAAATAACCAGAAAATCTCACTCATTGCTCTGTATATCAATCTAGCTTTCTGCCATCCCATTTGATGAAAATTTCAAAACTGATGCAATCGGTTTAGGATTCCATCTCCTACCCTACCGGGGGTATGTTCAAACCTGTAGAATTTAAGTACCTAAGCAGATGCCCCGGTATTGACAGTATAGGAAAAATTAGTTGCTACCACGTATAACCACAATTCTCACATTTGAATGTTTTATTAATTTTCTTACTGAATGGTCCCCAAAAGCCAACAGAAGCCATTCTCTCAAACGCTCCTATCTTCTTTATTTTGGTTGAGTGACAGGTTGGACATCTAGGGATGTTTTCTTCTGGTTGAGAAGATGGATAAATAACTTCCTTTTTAGTTATTTTTTCTTTTTCCTTTTCAAGCTCATTTTGAATATAAATCTTTTTTAGTTGTTTTCTTTCATCTTTATCTTCCATTCCTTTATAAAGCATTTTATTTCCGCATATTTTGCAAATAAATTTATTTGATTGATTTGGATTATATTTTCTATATTCATTACAATTTGGACAGAAATAAACAAATTTACGTTCCATACCATCACCCTTTTTATAATTTTACTAAATTATATCATAGTATGATATTTAAATCAATAAACGAATCTTTAGATAAGGGTGGAGCGCAAGTTAAAAATAATGTTCCAGATCTTGTGAATGGAATAAAAGGTTCTATTACAAATTTCTTTTCTCCTCAAAATATATATAGTAATAGTGATACAGAGAAACTAACCGCTTATATAAATAAATATTCAGAATTAAAAGAGAAAATAACCAACTTACAAAATAAAGGTATTGGTTTTAATGTTAAAGAAGAAACAATCGTAACAAGTGCTTTTAATCAAACTATGGATGATGCCTCAGATAAGGCGAAAGAGTTTGCAAAAAGCAACAATGCCGCTGAATTATCATTGGATAATCTCAAAAAATCATCTAAAGTCGCTGAATTAGGTATGAAAGCTTTAGCTATGGCAGAAAACATGGCTATCATGGCTATTGTATCTTTTGCCGCTACGAAATTATTTGAATGGTATGATAACGTTGCTCACGCCCAAGAGTATACTATGGAGCGTTCAGAAAAACTTACTTCTACCTATGAAAGCGAAAGAAGCACACTTGATGAGAATATTTCCAAATACAAAGAACTGGGTCAGAAACTCAATGATACTTCTCTTTCTGCCGAAGAACTCCAATCTGTAAAACAACAGTTGTCTTCTGTTCAGGATATAAACTTTGTCCTCTTTAGAAAGATACTATATTACGGATAAGAAAATATGATAGCCTTGACGATTATTTTAACGAACATAAATGTCACGATGCCGATAATATGACTGTCAAGGCTTTAAATCATGTGGATGAACTACTTTAAGTAAAACATCTAAAACATCATCCCACAATTCTTACATTCAAAAGTCTTATTAATCTTCTTACTAAACAACCCAAAGAAGCCAACTGATGCGGCACGTTCTACACTACCAATTTTCTTTACATTTAAGCTACCACACGTAGGACACTTCGGTAAATTCTGTCCACCATTTTTAAATGCCAATTTAGGATCTGCTCCTGCGCGGATAGCTTCATGTGCGTTAAGCATCCGATTATATTCTTGACTACGTTTTTTCTGGATATATGGTCTTTTATCAAACAACTCTTGATCAAACTCTGGAGAAGTTTTAACACATTCTTCGATGAATTTATCCTCCATGTCATCACCAAAGAAATCATACTTTATATCTTCATCCTCTTCTTCCAAATCAAGATATTGTTTTGGAACAGGATACATTTTTGATTTACATATATCACAAGTTTCTGTATCATCATTGTTACCCATATAAACTCTACCACATTTTTTACAATACATTAACATACTCTCCACCTCCAGTTTTGATAATTATACCATCGTAATTAAAAATAAACAAGCTTCAAACACTTGTAAATATGACATGATATTTGGTTTTGATTCAAATATAGCTAAAAAAACCAATAAAATCATCTTCGATAAATAGCATTTACGCCAAATTTCGTATACTCTCCAATTCTATAATGTTCAACAAATTCTTCATCTTCTTCCCATTTAGAAATAGCTGTCTCCATATTACTCATATGTGAACGCTGGCGAATAAAGAAATCCAGATAGCTAATTATACCGCTTTTTGAAAGAATATTATTATCAATCATTACTGCCAATATTTTTTGTCTTGCAGTTGATGATAAACCTGTAGTTTCTGACACATTATATCCATACTGCATTAAAATTGACTCCTGTGCTAATTGCATTTCTCCCATATAATATGATTTCTGATATGTTTTTTCATCACAAATACGACATACAATATGACTATAACTTTCTTTCAATCTTCTAAATGTACTTTCCATAATAAAATATGTATTACATTTTTTACAATGTCCAGCAGAAATTCTTACTAACCTTGGCTTATCTTTTCTATCAATAACCAATACTGTTGCATCTAAATTTTCCACTGTATGGTGATTATGAATACATTTAAAAATATTACCTCTTACAACAAAATCTTTCACTCCGATTCTTGGTAATTTTTTCAATTCATTTTGTTCTTGACGTAATTTTTCTTCTAACTGTTTTTCTCTCTGTCTCCCTTTTTCCTCACTCTCATGTTCAACGCTTAAATATGTTTTCTTTACACAATGAAGGGAATTTTTATTGCAAGGGATTTTCCAATACATGCACATTTCATTTTTAAAGTAATGGCAAGAAACGTCCATTGCTGATTTTCTTTTTACAATCTCAACCACTGAATCTTTATTATTTCTTTTATTCTCTTCTGTTATATTATTGTTATTAGATTGTTTATTTTCTATTGGTAGTTTACCGAAGAAGGCTAAATATCTTTCAAATGTACCATTTTTTACTGTAAGTACATTTGACGATAAATTTTTTCCTTTACTTTTGAATATCTCTTTTAATGCATTATATTCTGTTTTACCACAATAATACAGCTTACATTTTTCACAGTGTAATATTGGAATTTCTTTTTTTCGAGCGGATACATATTTTCCATAACTTAGTTTTTTTCCACATTTAGAGCATTTAGGTTCTAATATCTTTACTGCATTATTAGCTTTTTTCTTTCCCATTTATAATTACCTACACATCAACAAAATAAACGCACCAACAATAAGGACAATTACGCCAAGTAATTCATTATATGCTCCAACAGCACTACCAACAATGATCCAAATCAAAAATCCACATCCACTATTAGAACTACCTCCACCACCATAGCCACGCGATCCATAATTCTTTTCATCACAATCACATCCGTAGCCTGTACAATTTCGTCCATGCTCTCCATCATGAGGAAAATTGTTGCTCATATGTATACCCCCCTGTATGATTTAAACTTGCAATCGTATATTAGAATTATACCATAGATTAGATGGAATTTGTAAAAAGAGAGCTAAATATTTTAGCTCTCTTCAGACTGTAGATTAAATATATTATTAATTGCTAAGATACACTGTCACACGATAACCACTACCTTGTTTTTCACAAGCTGAATAAATTTTTGTTTCCAAATAATTTCCAAATCCATTCTTTGCTTGACACCAACCTTTGACAATATACTTTCCATTTTTCGGATGTATACTATATGAAATTCCTTCGTCATTCCATTCCGGAAACATTGCTGTATTTTTATATTTCAATTCTTTCTTAGCTTCAGCCTTAACAGCCTCCCACAATGCTGGTTTTAATTCATCCAGAACTTCTAGTTGCTGTGACTGACCTTCTGTTTCTCCCTGTACCTGTGCAATACTCTGATCCCATACACCATTAGAATCTACATAATAACCATCTGGCGTTGTAGTATTCTTTAAAATTGCTCCGCCATTGCCAGCATAATAATATGTTCCGCCAATATTGATCCACTGATTTTCTACCATCTGTCCATCAGCATTGACATAATAAAGACTACCATCATCCCCAGAAACAAATTGACTAAGTGCCAGTGTCCCATTCTCATTCAGATAGAACCAGCTTCCACCGTCCAATTTCCATGCATTTGTCATATAAGAACCATTATCCGAATAATGCCACAAACCATCATCCGTCTTCTCCCATCCTGCAAATGCCGGAACTGATGCCAGCAGAGACAAACAACCTGCTACAGCAAAAGTTTTCAATAATACCTTCTTCATATGATACCCTCCTCCAATTTATTAGAAATTTTGCTTTCTTACATACAATTTTACTATATATTTAATTTTTGTCAACTAAATAAATATTTAATCAACCAATAGAATACATTAATTATAGTATCATGGCAGCAGGAGGTATTCTAATGGTTGATTTTGGAAACACATTAAAGACTCTGCGCCTACGAGATAATCTGACACAGGCACAGCTTGCACAAAAACTCCAGCTTACAAAATCAGTTATCAGCGCATATGAAACAGGCTTACGTCTACCATCCTATGATGTGCTGATCCAGATTGCTAAAATATTTAATGTTACCACGGATTTTCTACTTGGAATTGAGCGAAGACATGAACTAGATCTTTCTGGTCTGACACAACCAGAGGTCGATGCTCTACTGAATCTCATAAAAGCTATGAAACAAAATTAATTCTTCTCTCCTGCTACCATACTAAAAAAACGTAAAAAATAGGGTATACCGGATTTTTCTATCCAATATACCCTATACTTCATTTCTTTCCTTGTTAAAATTTTCATCACTCGGTCACTTTTATTTTACCGAGGTGTCAGAACCGTCACACCTCTCATCGCTCTGTCACTTTTTGTTTACCGTCCTGTCGGAACAGTCACAGGACTCATAATGTGATGAAAAAGGATATAATTATCCTCATTAATATTATACCCAAAAGAAGTATCAAATGCAACATAAATTTTGGCATATAACATATTCCAAATTCATCTACTATTTTACAGCTTCAATCCATGCTTTTTTCGCATCCTGTGCATTCTCAATCGCGGATTCTAATGTCTCGCCACAAGTAATACATCCGGGCAAATCTGGATAGGAAACCACAAATCCACCCTCATCCTTATCTTCTACAATTTCCATACGATAGGACATTGCCATATAATCATTCAGCGTTTTCATTATTCTTCGCCTCCTGCCTACATTCTAGGTGGTGTCATATATGGTGTCAATATCTTTTATCATATACCACCCCAAAACGGCGAAAAAAGGCATATCAGATATATTATCACATCCAATATGCCCTTATGTATTATAGTTTCACTTTAGTGCACTAAAGCGTTTTACCAATTTTTATTAACATTGTTATATCTTTGTCATACTTTACTGTGCTAAAGTGAGCTATTGATATTATTACGTTTTTTAATCGTTCACTTTAGCGTGCTAAAGTATCTGTTTTTAAGACACCTTAACCTCCCAATTTTTCATAGCATCATATACACAATCTGGAACTTTCCCCTTGCTCTTCTCTGCCAGCTCATCAATATAATTCTTCTTACCCTCAATCACACCTTTCTTTGCTTCATCTTCTGTATCATATGTACCCAAGTCAATTTTCTTATTTAAAATCATTATGCTGACCTCATACTTCCCATCATCATTCAGAGTGGTGTTAGGTGCTTCTCTGTCCTCAAATACCGTATTCAGATAATGAGAAAGAAATGCACACGTTTCTGGACTGTATATATTAGCTTCATTGCACAGAAGATCTTTATCAAGATCAATCGCATTCCCCGGAATATAATGTTCATCATGCCAGATTTTGAAGTTGGAAAAGTTCTGCCATTCATCACATACTCTTGTATCTTTATAATATGGTTTGTACGCATGAATCTTTGAGTTGTAGCATCTCTGGATCATGTTTGTCCATCTGTTATATTCATCAGAATAATAGTCAACATCATCTGTCCCCAGATAACCTACTCCTTCAAAACTCCGGCGATAATACCAAGGATTCCAACCGTCAGCCTTATATTTCATATCATTCACAATCTTCATGATCTTATCTTCTGAAATTGTACCATTCTTCAAATATTCCGCTTCAATGGCTTCATACTGCGTTTCCGTCACAGGATAGAGGTTCTTATAATAATTGTCTTGTCTATCGCCGTTACGATGGTAGCAGGCGCCATTATTCTTCATATCTTCATTCACAATAAACGTCTGAATCACTAGATCACACGCTCTGACTTTGAACCTCTTATATCCCCACGCTTCTTTCTTCTCATTGTACACATTTTTATTGAGGTTATAATACAATTCCTTGTCTGCCCTGGAACAGGTAGATTTAAGCAACTGACAGCTGTCCTCTCTCTTCTCTATCACTCTGCCATAATTTGATACCCATGTATCTTTATAATCAAGTAGTCGGGCAAATACTTCATCTGATGCCATTGATTCTATTCCAGACACGGATTCTGGTAAAATTCTGGATGGATGAACAGCCTTATATTTCCTAACCGTTCTCATGGATTTATCAGACTTATATAGAGTGATACCTTTTTCATAGAAATTTTGTTTACGTGCAGTTAGCATTTTATCCTTAAAGCATTCATTACAAACGTGATATGTATGTGTTGTCCATCCTATTGTTTTGGTTCTAAACTCACTCATCCGTAATTCCCGACCACATTCTTTACAAACTCTTGTTTCTTCTAAATTTTCTGTTTTATTAATATTAGACATAGTTATTAAAAATCCTCCTTGAATAAAAATAAGACGACTTATTTCAGCTATAGACAGAACGCAAGAACAGCGTTCCGATAAATTTGAACAATAAAAAAGGCAGTATGATTTCATACTGTCCCAATTACTTATATGATATTAAATTTTGAAATATTTCTTTGAATTATTCTTTATGTTTTGCTCTATATGTTTCACATAGAGATTTATAAAAATCTGTCACTTGGAAAACAATAAACGTATTTCCTGTTATGGGATGATTCCCACAACCAATTACTTTTGCTCCCTGTTTCAACAACCAATTACATTCATTAAAATCATAATTATAATGCAATCCCTGTTTGTTCGTTGCCATTCTCTCATTCCTCCTTAAATTTTAGCCTAAGTACCATTTTGTACACAAACGTGACAAAATTTCATAGTTACTTCGAAAAAAGTGTCACATTTGTGGCGATTTCAGTACTGCAACTACATAAGATTAATTAATAACAAAAGATCCCTTTGCACTGCTGACGCAGTCCAGAATCAAATTTGATTTTCTTCCTTTTTTCTAGGGCGACAACAGTTCCTCTTTTAAGTGTAGTATTGTCCATCTTTCAACAATTCTCTTGCTTTATTCGCTGTAAAAATAACAATCGTTTTTTTCTGCATAATAATTTTGTTCTCCTTCTATTCGTTCTTTAAATTTTTCTTGGAGTAAAAGTTACAACATTTTTTTGTTGAGCAAAGGTAGTTACACTTCAAAAACTACAACACTTTTTTGCTGGAACTTTTACAGTATAAGTAGTACATAATAAATAAGTAAAAGATACTATTTTTCACTTCTATCGAAGTTGAAGTCTTATCTATTTGATTTGTGCATAATATTCTTCTACTGCATTTTTTAATTCTGGTGTATTCTTAAACAGCCAGCAATTATATCTAGGGTTATACTTATCAGCAATAATCTTCTCATAGTTAAATCCCTTTTTTAATAAGAATCCACACAATTTCATTCTTCTACATAAGTACATAATTTCGTTCTCCTTTTCGTCTTTTGATTTACACAGATCAAGTTGTCTATGCTGAAGCACATACAATATCCTTCTCTACTATATTCACTTTTTCATTTTTCAAAAGTTATCACTTTTAAAAATCATTTAATATGTCCTTCTCAAGAGACAAATTTGGAATATCTCATCCCAAGATCCAGATTCTTGTCCGCAAGGACAACTTAATATGTATTACTCAAGGAGTGACAACTTTTCATCTAATTATATTCATTTTTAATTCTTCAACCGGAATAGATCGCGAAATTGCGCTGAATCATGATTTAGACTTACCCTTAGATTCTGATTGTTTTTGTTCCGCTTTCTTCTTTTTTCTATTTTGATAATAGGTCTGATTATAGATTCTTTTCCTAGCTTTCTTTTCTTCTTCCAATCTTTCTTTTCGTTCTAATGACTTCACAACTGCTTTGTCTAGCTGTTCTCCGGCTGTGATGATTACTTTCTGGTGTCCTTGCTCTTGAACCATTTCGCCCTTATATCGGTTGTATCTCATCCTGTCTTTCGTCATGATGGGCGTAATTGTGAGGATTCCCTTCAGAGAAATAGATTTATCTTCTTCTACTGCTTCTGTGATTACTTCTCCTAACGCCAGTAGCATTAACTCAATATCTTTCTTCCAGAATCCGGTTTTTTCTTTTATTTTGGAAACTATTTCTTTTTTATAGACTTGACCCGTATTAATTTTGTTGTACATCGTGTATCACTCCTTTTCTTTTTTTAGCTGTGGTAGCAGGCTCTTATAGGCTTCATATTTGACCTGTGGTTGGATTTTATTTGATTCATCGGCAAAGTTTACTGTCTAATGTGTAAAGTGGTTTAAAATTGATTCTGGTGCGTTACAGAGGCATATATGGATTTTGATTGGGATAATAGATTGATTTGTCCTATCTCATGTGATTTGAAACATGGATTTCATCTGAAATGTAGATTGATGGTAATTTGGGATAGATTTTACCAGAAATGGCATGATCCAAGAAATTATGATGGGGATAACTCAACGCTATTTTATCGTTGGGGGATCTCTGAATTGGAGATACCTTGTTTTTTCCATATAAAAATTGCGAACAAATAGATACCCATTTTTTGCTTCTTCAGTTTAATGTTCTAAAGTCTAGTACACTAAAATAAGCCCACGTACCTACTGTATCAGCAAGCACTTGGACTTATTTCAACATCCTAAATATGGTTCTTTCCCACTGGTTTTCATACACCATTTTTTACACCATTTTGGCATCAAAATACACCATTTGGCGATAAGTTACGATAGCTTTTGTTTAAAGAAAAAAGCCTCGGAAGCATTGATTTTACTAGGTTTTCAAGTGTTTTTGATATGTGACAGATTAGCTCTATTCAAAAATTTCTCTTTTGTGATACTAACAGTATGACCCGTTTCTGTTATTCTATACATCAATCTCCAAATTTTTATACGCCTTTTATCTGCTTCCGAGTATCCGCTTTTCATATTATTTATCATATATGCCTTTTTCTCTTGCTTTCTTCCTCTCTTTCCGCTACAATAGATACGTTTTGAGTTGTACTTTTTGATTTGTTTTTGCCTCTATGAAAAATACAACTCCAGCAAATCATTTTATGTACATTTTTATATTGATTTAAAACTTTTTATATCGTAAACCTTGTACTTACCTCACAAAAAGGAGATTTACCTTATGAACAAGAAAAACATCTTAGTCGGACAGTCCGGCGGACCGACCGCGGTTATCAACGGAAGCCTTTACGGCGTTATCTGCGAAGGTGCGCGCCACAGCGATGCGGTTGGCTGCGTCTACGGCATGATAAATGGAATCGAAGGCTTTCTCGCGGATTCTTATATGAACCTTTCAGAAACACTCTCCGATGACGATCTGGAACTTCTTCGCCTGACTCCGGCGGCGTATCTGGGTTCCTGCCGTTTTAAACTCCCGGAGAACCTCTCCGACAGCTTCTACCGCGTCCTCTTTGAAAAACTGGAGCGGCTGGACATCGGCTATTTCTTTTACATCGGCGGCAACGACTCGATGGACACCGTCAGCAAGCTTTCCCGCTATGCAGCGCAGATCAAAAGTCCGATCCGCTTTATCGGCATTCCCAAGACGATCGACAACGATCTCGTTCTGACCGATCACACGCCGGGATACGGCAGTGCTGCCCGCTATGTCGCTGCATCCGTCCGTGAAATTGCGCTGGACGCCTCTGTCTATCAGCAGAAATCGGTCACCATCGTTGAGATCATGGGACGCCATGCCGGATGGCTGACGGCTGCCTCTGCCTTAGCACGCAAGGAAGCCGGTGACAATCCGCTCTTAATCTATCTGCCGGAAGCTCCATTTGAGCTGGCACAATTTAATGACGACTTAAAGAAAGCGTTTGAAAAGACAGCGAATGTCATCGTCTGCGTCTCCGAGGGCATCCGCGACCACGGCGGTCGTTTTATCTGCGAATATTCAACCGAAGCCCAGGTCGACACCTTCGGTCACAAAATGTTAGCCGGATGCGGCAAAATTCTGGAAAATTATATCCGCAACCAGTTCGGCGTCAAGGTGCGCTCGGTCGAGCTCAACGTCAACCAGCGCTGCTCCGGTCTCACCGTTTCCGGTACTGATTTAAACGAGGCTGAAATGGCAGGTCGTTTCGGCGTCCAGGCAGCCCTGGACGGTCACACTGGACAGATGGTCGCATTTGAGCGTGAGACTGATACAGCTGCTTCTGAACCTGTTCATGCAGCTGCTGCCGTTTCAAACGCTGCGGACTTAGGCGCAGCATCCGCTTCATGCGTAAAACATAGTAACACTGTATATAAAATTCATCCAGTTCTCAAGGATGTCAATCTGATCTGCAATCAGGAAAAGAAAGTACCTGCTGAGTGGATCACGAAAAACGGTACCGATGTCAGCGATGATTTCCTGGCTTACTCGCAGCCGCTGATCCAAGGGGACGTTTCCCATATTATGGAAAACGGACTTCCAAAATATTTGTACCGCAAATAGTCCGTCACGCAGTATAACTGCTTCATCCTTGAAATCCATACAAGCAACAGAAAAAGAGGCGCTCCTTTCATTTTACGGATGCGTCTCTTTTCTACCTAATAATACATAATACCTGAATTTTTTTCTAATTTACCCCAATCACACACTCTTATCATTTGGGGAGGAATCCTGACCGTGCCCTTTCAGCGCAGCCATCTTCTAAATCTAATCTTCCTCACAATCCCGAATTTCAACCCCATCATAAAAGAACATCAGAATCTCTTCATAATTCTTGCCTTCGCGCGCCATCTCCTGTGCGCCGTTCTGGCTCATGCCGACTCCGTGACCGTAGCCGCCGCCCCAGATGGTAAATGTGCGGATGTCTTTTTCCTCATCCCTGGCAGTTTCATCCACCGAGAAAAAGGCACTCGGAAGCGTACTCCATCCTGTCAGTTCGGTTCCGTCATTTTTCTTATAAACGAGTGATTCCGAGCCGAGGACACTCCGGATCTGACTCTGACCTTTCAGCGTCTTGGTTCCCTCGCTTCCGACGATCTGCACCGTCTGGGCGATACCACCCGTACCGCGGGAAGTCACAAAAATACCCTGAATCTCGCCGATGGTATCTACCTTCTGCTGCAGCTTCTTATTCGTGATCGTTGTTTTCCAGCGGTACATCGGGAACGAGGAATCATAATTCTGCTCACCCTGTCCCTGGATAAACTTGAGAAATGTGTCGTTGTCCGTCAAATCCGGAATCTTCTTTTTTTCCGTCAAACCGATCCCTTTCAGATACGGAACTTCGTCTTTGCTGGCGCCCCAGATCGTTCCATCGGTCGAATATCCGCAGGAAGTTGAAAAATAATACGTTTCCGCCGGGGTATCGTTGTAATATACAATCTTCCCGTCCGTCTCCTTGACTGCCAGATTCGTCCGCTCACTGCTCTCTGTATTATTGTACACCTGATAGTTCGTGCTGTCATCAACGTGTGCGCCGTAACGGCTGTAGGCATTCGCCTTGATCTGCCGGTAGGCATACGTCCGCGCGCAAACTGCCTGCGCCTTGAGCGCCTCCAGCTCATAATTGGATGGCATCTCGCTCGGCACTACGCGTGTCAGGTAATCTTCGACGTCCAGCTCATTGATCAGAAGCAGCCCATCCGACTCCTCGCTCAACTCGAAGCTGCCGAAATACGACGGCGTTCCCTGCGCCCGCTTGGTACTCAGGATGCGGATCTCCTTCTGCGGATCTTCCAGCGTGATCGTCATGCGCCCTTCTTTCAGACGGTCATCGCCAGGACTCACGGACAATTTCGTTCCCGGGCTCAAAGTCTCCTCTGATTCGCCCCAGGTCACATGCATCGTGCTGTCCGACTGGAGTACCACTTTCGTGTGAAACAAGGAGGAATAATCATCATTCATGATCAGCACGCGGATGTTCGTCGCTGAAAAATCATGATTTAAGAGTGCTGCGCAAACCTTTTTGCCAGCCACGACAAATTTTCCCAGATCATAGCCGACCAGCACATCCCGCTTTTTCTGCTCCTTGACGACTCCATATGTTTTATACACTTTAAAATCATCGTCCAGTTTCAGCGTTCCGTACCCGTCAATCTCGATCGTATCATCCTTGACCGAGAGTACCTTTCCTTCGATCATGTCTTCCTTGAGCGACAGCTTGCGGATCTTGCCCTTATCCAGCTCGACATCCGCCAGCACGCCATCGGTACGATCCTTGAGCTTTTCTTCCTCTGGAAATGTCCGGACGATCGTGCCAATATACACATTCATCCCACCCGATTCTCCCGGAACGATCCAGACATTCTTATATGTAACTTTTTCAGACTGTACGCCGCACAGCGTGATGATCGAACCATCACGCTCATAGACCTCGATCTTCCGATCGATGCAGGCATCCAGCGACACGCCCTCAAAATTCATCGTTCCCTGATCCGTATATGCCGTCCATGCCGCTGCTTCCTTCACATTTTTCGGTGTTCCATAAAGCACCAGCTTCTGTTTTTTGACCGCGTTTTCCGAATCTGCCTTTTTTAAGAATGACTCATAAAACAGCCACCATTCTTCCTTCGGCATTGCCTTTTTATATTTATTTTTAGATACATTCAGGGCGCTCGAAAGCCCTTTGGAAACACGATCCGCCGCATATGCCGCTTCGCCATAGGTCAGTGCGCCCATCGCGTAGCTTTTACTTATCTTCTCGTCTCCCGGCTCCAGATAGCCTTCCTCAATCATATAGTCAATATATTTGGCATACCATTCATCCTGATCCGGCGTTCCAAAATGGCTTCCGTGTTCTCCCTGCGACGCAACGATGTCGTCCCGATCTGCAAATGATAACGCCATAGCTTTCGATGCCATGGCGCGTGAAATATCATTATCCGAGTGATCCAAAAATACAATTGCAAAGAGCAGGAGTGCCAGAAAAGCCGGAATCGCCACTGCCCAGTAAACCAGCTTTTTAGGTTTCAGAGGCTGTACTGCCTTTCGCGATCTGCCTGTTTTCTTTTCCATATTTCTCCAGCCGCCTTTATTTTTTAACTGTCCTTTCTCATTCACAGTCACTTTTTATTTAACTCCATAAACGTTCCTGTTTTCTCATCAATGTGGTCTAACTTCCGGTATTCGTCTGTCTCCATCGGCAATTTTCGAAGCCGCAGTGACCGGTGCACCGCGCGGGAGATCAAGTCATAGATAACCGCAAATGCCGGTACAGCGATAATCATGCCGACGAAACCAAAGAGTCCGCCAAAGAAGAGAATCGAAAACAGTACCCAGAAACTCGAAAGTCCTGTCGAATTGCCCAGGATCTTCGGTCCCAGAATATTGCCGTCAAACTGCTGCAGAAGCAGAATCCAGATGAGGAAATACACACACTGGAGCGGACTGACCAAGAATACCAGGAACGCTGCCGGTATCGCACCGATGAACGGTCCAAAAAAAGGTATCACATTCGTCACACCGATAATGACGCTCAAAAGCATCGGGAACGGCATATTTAAGATCGTCACACCGATGAAACAGATAATACCGATAATGAGGGAATCCACCAGCTTGCCGATGATGAAGCCGCCGAACATCTGATTGATAAACCGGATCTCCTCAATTACCAGATTCGCCTGTCTTAGATTCAGGCAGCCATAGACAATCTTCTTTCCCTGTGCTGCCAGTGTATCTTTGATATTTAGCAGATACACCATGACGATCAGACCGATCAGCCAGTTTTTGATAAATTCCAGGACACCCAGCACGCTGCTGGAAAGGCCTGTCACGATCTGTCCAATCCGGTGCATATCAATGTTGGTAAACGATTTCTCCGCCCAGTTCTGAAAAACTGCCAGATTATTTTCAAAACTGCTCAGAACCATATTTTCGATCTCCGGATTATTTTTCAAAATACGCTGAATCCATTCATACACATTCTGCACATACAGCGGAAATGAATCCTGAATGCCAATCAAACTCTCGATCAGCTGCGGGATCATAAGCTGGAACATCCCTACCACAAGCACAATAACCAGCCCCAGACATGCTGCCGTCGCAAGCATCCGGGCTGCACCACGGACGTATTTGGAATTCTTAGTGACAGAGCCAAGGGTCTTTTCCACGATCCCTGCTACCCAGTTATATGCCGGGGCGGTCAGATACGTCAGCACCGCACCGCAGAGAATCGGCGCAAGGATTTTCACAACCTTGCGGGTGCCCGCCGACACCACATCCCAGTGTTGGATGCTAAACCAGAGCAGTATGCAGACCGCAATCACCGAAACTGCCGTCATACCCATATAAATGTATTCTTTGAAATCTCTTTTTTCCATACTTATGTTCTTATCCGTTCCTCTTTTCTGATTTTACAATGTGCTTCTGGAAAATGTTACATTTTCTTTACACACTTTCTTTTACAGAGAAAGCAGCGATTGCTCGCTGCTTTTATCCTTTGTAACCCCAAAATGCCGGCTCTTACCATATTGACGCCTAGCGCTGCTAGGTGGGCAACCTCACTTAGATTTCTGTCTTCCACTCGAGAGGAGGCCTGACATCCATCTAAAAATATCGGAATCCCGTTAGTCAAAATGTAGGTTCAAAAAAAGCAAGAGTTGTCGAGCATCCCAGGAATTACAAATATTCTCTTTTGATACGGCTATTATACCGCAAGTCGGATGTTTTTTCAAGTTCCATTTTCTGATAATGCGGTCAGGTTGTTACTGTTCAGGTTATCCCTCTCTCTATCTCTTTTAAAGAGCTCCTTTTTATCTTTTATACTTCTCTCCACTTCATCAGGAAATCTCCCAGCTCTTCCACCGTCTCAATCTGGTAGTCTGCCCCATTTTCCGTAAACTCTTCCCGGGAACCATATCCATACAGCACCGCCGCACATGGGAGCTGATTTTCATGCGCCCCGATAATATCGTGTTTCCGGTCGCCCACCATGATAACCTTCGATTCCTCCGGTGTTGTTCCCAGACGGTCCAGCGTGTAGGCAATCACATCGCCTTTGCGGACCCGGATCTCCTCCATATCCGCCCCGCCAACCAGGGTAAAGTAGGAAAGCAGATCAAAATGCTCCAGAATCTGAATAGCAAACGGTTCCGGCTTTGAGGTTGCCACCGCCAGCGTAAGACCGGCATCCTTTAAACGTGTCAGCATCTCCCGGATTCCCGGATAGACTTTATTTTCAAACATTCCCTGTTTCGTAAAATATTCGTGGAAATAGCCGATCGCTTCGCGCGCCTGCGCTTCGCTGAATCCGTAATATTCTTTAAAACTGTCCGACAGCGGCGGTCCGATAAACGGACACAGTTTATCCAGATCCGGCTCATTGATCCCGTATGCCTGCAGCGCATGCTGGACAGACTTTGTGATGCCTTCCTTCGGATCTGTAAGGGTTCCGTCGAGGTCAAATAGTATGATATGATTCATATGGTTCGTTCTCCTTATTGTAGTCCGCAGTGCATTACTCCGCAGCACACCAGCTTGAAAAAACTACGTTTTCATTGCTTACGACCATTCTAATACATTTTACGCAAAAAAGAAAGACAACTTTTATCCAGCCATCTTTCTTTTCTGCGTTTCAGTTACTGTTCACGCATACGTGCCCAGTAACGGAATTTGCCATGGCTTCGCATTTAAATACGGCAAATTCCTGCTGCCACCACGTTTTCTTACGGCACTTTCGGTTCCAAAAGTGCCTACCCGTGAACAGTAACGTGTTTCACTCTTTATTTGTAAAATTCATGTCCACCATGCTGCATGACATAGGTCAGCTTGCCATCGAACCAGCGTACATTGGAGGAAGCAGAGATTCCGCGGTTCATGAAGTACAGGGCGCCGCCCGAGTAATCCTCGCCTTCCAGTGCACGGTTGACGCAGTCAATTGTCTGCTGCGTTACCTTACAGCTGTTAATCGTTCCATCCAGTACCGGTGAGAACTGGGATGGTTCATACACAACGGCTTTGACGCTGTTCGGGAATTTCTTGTTTTTCACCCGGTTGATGATTACATTTGCAACCAGTATCTTTCCCCTGTCGTCGCACACACCCGCCTCCGCCTGCACAATTTTCTGCAGAACACTGTAATCTTCATCGCTGTAAGAGATGACTGCGCGTTCCCGGCGCTCCCGTTCTTCTGCTTCCTGCGCCGCCTGCTGGGTCTGCATTCGTACTTCTCGTTCGATTACCTCTACTTCCAGAGCTTCCTTCGCAAGTTCATCCTGAATCCCCTGCTCCAGCCTCTGTCCGAGTAGATGCTGACTCTCCTCGTTGGAGGCGAGAATCGTAAATTCTGATAAGCTCTCTGTCTCTGTCGTTTCTTCTGACTGCAGCATTTCTGTCAGTTCCACATCATCCGGATATTCCCGGTGTGCCGAGGCTGCATTTTTGCCAACGCCGCCAAAACTGACCGAATTAAATGCTATCACCGTCACAACCGCTGCCCCCGTCATCAATACGGCTGCGGTCCGGTACATCCTTTTTGTCACACGGACAAATAATGCCTTTATAAACTGATAAGCAGTCTGAAGAAATGTGTCAATGCTTGGCATACACTCTCCTCTTTCTATCAGTGCAGTCCTCCCAAAACCGGTCTGACTGCCATTTAACATCTGCGGCATCTTCTTTGGCTGTCTGATTTTTTCTGACAGCTAAGGACAGATCGTTACTGTTCACACACGTGTGCCCAGCAACGGGATTTTGCCGATGCTGCGCATTCCAAATCGGCAAAATCTGCTGCCAGAACTGTATCGTACGGAATTTTCAGTTCAGAAAATTCCTACCTGTGAACAGTTACGACAGATCCTCTCTGCCTGTGCCGCTTCCTTCAAGTGACGGGAGACATTATATGTGGTTTCCGGCTTCAAAGTCAACGTCTTTTTTACATTTTTGTGACAAATCACGTTCTCATTTAACTTTTCCTTAATATTTATGTGAGCATTTTATAAACTTTTTTGCTTTTTCTTCCCAATTTTTATAAACTTTGGCTGGTATAAAATTTTCATTTTTTTACAATTCTGTTAAATTCTGCCCGTCAAAAAAACAGGCGATTCAAGTCGCCTGTTTTTTATGTCAACTGTAATAGAACAATTATGGTATCTGTAAAGGTGTCAGACAGTCTCCTTACCACTCTAGATCAGCGCTACAAACTGTGCATCCACATATTTTGCAAGTTCCTCCGGATTCAGAATGACCTGAACACCTCTCTGACCCGCGCTGATGCTGATTTTGTCGAAAATCTGCGCTGTTTCTTCTATATAAGTAGGGAACTTCTTTTTCATGCCGATCGGGGAACAACCACCTCGCATATAGCCAGTCAGCGGAAGAAGTTCCTTCATATGGATCATCTCCACTTTCTTGTCCTTGGAAGCCTTTGCCACCTTTTTCAGGTCCAGCTCCTCATCGACCGGGATACAGCAGACCAGATAGCCGTTCTTATCGCCCTTTAAAACGAGCGTTTTGAACATCGTGTCATGGTCCATCCCCATCATATCCGCCGCATGGCTGCCGGATAAGTCGTCCTCATCTACTTCATACTCGCCTGCTTCATAATCGATTCCAGCCGCGTCTAAAAGACGCATTACGTTTGTTTTTGTCATAAGCTAAACCCTTTCTGGAGACAGATTTAGTGCACTCCTCTTATTTCTGGTTGATATAGTTTACCAGTCCACCGGCTGTGATGATCTTCTGCATGAACTCCGGGAACGCCTGCCCCTGGAAGCTCTGGCCGGTGGTTTTATCGGTAATCACACCGCTGTCAAAATCAACCTCTACCTCATCACCAGCCGCGATTGCTTTTGCAGCCTCCGGGCACTCGATGATCGGCAGACCGATATTAATAGAGTTGCGGTAGAAAATACGTGCAAACGTCTCAGCAATAACACAGCTTACTCCTGCACATTTGATTGCCAGCGGCGCATGCTCGCGGGAAGAACCGCAGCCAAAGTTCTTATTTGCTACGATGATATCACCCTTCTGTACTTTATTTACAAACTCTTTATCAATATCTTCCATACAATGTTTTGCCAGCTCGTTGCCATCCGGAGAGTTTAAGTATCTTGCCGGGATGATAACGTCTGTATCTACATTGTCTCCATATTTAAATACATGTCCATTTGCTTTCATTTCTATATCCTCCTGCGATTTATCCTGTTATTTTATCCCAATTCACGAGACGGCACCTGCGATTGCAGGAAACCCTTCCCCGAACCGTAATATCCGTTTGTAACTGTTCGGTACCTTCACAGTCACGCGCAGACCTACTGAACAGTTACATCCGTTTTACTTATTCCTAAACTTTTATGCCTATTACAGTCCCAGTTCCGCCGGTCCGCTCACTTTTCCGGTAATGGCGCTGGCTGCTGCCACTGCCGGGCTTGCCAGATAAATCTCAGAATCCACGTGTCCCATACGTCCAACGAAGTTACGGTTGGTCGTGGATACACATCTCTCGCCTTCTGCCAGGATACCCATATAACCGCCCAGGCACGGACCGCAGGTCGGAGTGCTGACAACGGCACCAGCCTCGATGAAGGTCTCTAAAAGTCCCTCTTTCATGGACTGTAAATAGATCGCCTGTGTCGCCGGAATCACGATGCAGCGCAGACCTTTTTTCACTTTTCTGCCCTTTAAGATCTCAGCTGCGATACGCATATCCTCGATACGTCCGTTCGTACAGGAGCCAATGACAACCTGATCGATCGCAATGTCACCCACCTCATCGATCGTTCTCGTATTCTCCGGAAGGTGCGGGAAGGATACGGTCGGCTTTAACTCGGATAAGTCTATGGTGTACTCTTCGTCATACTCTGCATCCGGATCTGCCTCATATACCTTGAAATCACGTTTAGAATGCTCTTTTAAGTACTCGATGGTCTTCTCATCAACCGGAAAGATACCGTTCTTGCCGCCTGCCTCGATCGCCATGTTGCAGATCGTGAAACGGTCATCCATGGAAAGGTTCTTGATGCCCTCGCCGACAAACTCCATGGAACGGTACAGCGCGCCATCTACGCCGATCATACCGATAATGTGAAGAATGACATCTTTACCACTGACCCATTTTGCCGGTTTGCCGATCAGGTTGAACTTGATCGCGGACGGTACCTTGAACCAAGCCTTACCGGTTACCATGCCAGCTGCCATATCGGTACTGCCGACACCTGTAGAGAATGCGCCAAGTGCGCCGTATGTACAGGTATGGGAATCCGCACCGATGACTGCATCACCTGCTACAACCAGACCTTTTTCCGGAAGGAGTGCATGCTCGATTCCCATCTCTCCTACGTCAAAATAGTTGGTGATATCATGACGACAGGCAAATTCACGACAGCATTTGCAGTTTTCCGCCGACTTGATATCCTTATTCGGGATAAAATGATCCATAACCAGCGCAATTTTGTCATGATTGAATACCGTCTGGTTGTCCATCTTCTTCATCTCATTGACCGCTACCGGCGTTGTGATATCATTTCCAAGAACCAGATCCAGATCTGCTTCGATCAACTGTCCTGCTTTTACCTCTGCAAGACCCGCGTGCGCTGCCAGGATCTTCTGTGTCATTGTCATTCCCATGATTTATTTCCTCCTGCATATACATACTTGGTAACGGCTCCGATGCGCTTACTGTTATAGGAAAAAACTCTGTTCCAACGGTGCCGCTGCCATCTTTTGCTTTTTTATGTTTGTATTATAGCACCGGTTCTGTTATAATACAAATATATATTATTAATAGATACTATGAGTCGAAGTTATAGTGTCACTGTTCACGAGTAGGCACTTTTGGAACCGAAAGTGCC
>OGWR01000637.1_pt1 | contig 30670 bp, 28 predicted proteins | sample 1576061 | NCBI WGS metagenome assembly OGWR01 (sample SAMEA3541511, study PRJEB24748) | human gut metagenome | biome: human gut; feature: human-associated habitat; material: faeces | place: China | collected 2012 | reverse complement strand
TACGGATTTTCCGTTTAGAAGGAAGCCTTCATCCGCATCGAATTTAATGTTGCGGTCCAAAGTAATCCAGGGTAAAGGTAAGGGAGCCGGAGGCCGTGTTGGAAAAGGCGGAAAGGAAAATATTTCCGTATTTCAGCGCCATCACCAGGAAAAACATCCCGGTCACGGTCCATGCGGCTCCAGCCACTGCTCCCGTCAATGTATAAGCCGGTTCCCCGTCCATGGCGTTCCGGTCCGTCCCCCCTGCGGACTCATTCTTTTTCAGGCTCTGGTAATAAAAATAAAAGGCCACGGCGGCCGCCGGAACCATCAGGATACTGATGGCGGAGGCCCGTCCCAGATTGGCTGTGGAGATCACCTGGGTGTACGCCTCTGTGGCCAGGACCTTAAAATTTCCTCCAATGACGATGGGCGTTCCAAAGTCTGCCAGGTTCATGGTAAACAGGGTGAACAGCACCGAAAGGATCCCTGGCCTTACCAACAGAAGGATCACAGAAAACAGTGTCTTTTCCGGTGAAGCGCCCAGATCCCTGGATGCCAGGACCAGCCTCTGGTCCATATGGTCAAAGGACGGAAGCAGCATCAGGGAAGCAAAGGAAATGCTTCCGATCATCTGGAGGATCACGATGCCGTGCCACCCATAAGGATTAACGCTGAGGCCCAGAAGCTGGTGGGTGATCAGCCCCCGCCTTCCAAAAAGGAAGATATATGCCAGCGCCGATACAAACGGCGGCGAGATCATGGTAAAAAGCAGGGATCTTCTCAAAAACCGCCGGATCCTTCCCGGGGCTGCGTAGGCGGCCAGGGCAATGAAGAACGCCGCCGCCGTGGTGAGGATGGAGGACAGCGAGGACACCCACAGACTGTTCCGGATCAGCTTAAGGCTCCGTCCGGACGCCAGTTCCCTGTAATATTCCAGGGTGAAATGGCCGTCCTTGAAAAAGCTGGTGGCCACCACCGAAACGATCGGATACAGGATGAACAGGGCGATCCCGGCCAGCACCAGGGTAAGGATCAGCCTGTCTCCCAGTTCTGCCCATGCATATCTGCCATGCCTTCTTTTTTCTGTACGTGGATTCATGATATTTCCTTTCCCGTCAGGTTTTCAATGGTGTGAAAAGGGCGGGTATTTCACCCGCCCGGTTTTATGCCTTATTATTTCGCATCCTTTTCACCGACCATGGCGGCCCATTTTTCCAGAAGCGCTTCTCTCTGGCTTCCGAATAACAGTACGTCCTGATCGATCAGCTTTTCTGTGTCCACCGTTCCGATGGCTTCCGGAATGGCTACGTCGCCGCGGGCCATGATCCTGGCATCTGCCTCACGGAGCGCCTCCTGTCCCTCTTTGGAAAGGAAGTAGTCGACGAACACCTTGGCTGCATCCTTGTTCTGGGAGTTTTTAAAGATGGCGATGGGAGCCGGTGTCCACGGGATCATATCCTCCGGATAGACCGCAGTGACCGGATACTCGGCTTCCATGGCAAAGGTACCGCCGGTCATTGCCAGAACTGCGATCCCGAACTCGCCTGCCGCACATTTGGGACCTGGCTCGCCGCCGCCCTGTGCGTAGAAGTCCACATTCTCGTTGATGCCCTTCCATACTTCCCAGCCTTTTTCCTCGCCGTAAGCCTGGATGGTGCCGTTTAAGATCGCATACTGAGTTCCGGAGATCGCCGGGGAAGCCATGATGATCTCCCCTTTATATTTGGGATCTGCCAGATCCTCCCAGGTCTTGGGAGCTTCCAGGTTCTTCTCTGCCAGAACATCGTTGTTTACCAGGAAACCAGCCGGAACCAGGGCAAGGCCTGTCCAGTAGCCGTCTGCATCGCTGTATGCCGGATTGATAGCCTCGGCCTCCGGAGAAACGTACTGCTCCAGATATCCTAAGTCTGTGGCAGAAATGTAGCTGTCAACGCCGCCGCCGAACCAGATATCTGCGGTGGTGTTCCCGTTCTCGGCCTGGAGCTGTGCCAGGGCTTTACCTGTGGAGATCTCCACATACTCGACCTTGATCCCGGTCTTTTCTGTGAATGCGTCAAACGCCGCCTCTGCGCCGCCATAGGCCAGCATCACGTTTAACGTGGTCCCCTCGTAGGGCTTTTCTGCCGCTTCTGTTTCAGCCTTTGTGGTCTCAGCCTCGCTGGAAGCCTCTGTCTCAGCCTTTGTGGTCTCAGCTGCCGTTGTTTCAGCCGCTGTTGTCTCAGCAGGCTTGCTCTGGCATCCAGTCAGAGATGCGCCCAGCACGGCTGCGGCAAGTCCAGCCGCCATCAGTTTCTTTTTCATAATACTGTCTCCTTTGTGCTTCTTTTTATATCAGCGCAGAACCCTAAAAGGTATCCACGATCCGATATCCTTTCCCTTCTTCATAGATAGCCGGCTTTAAACCGCCCTTATGAAGAGCCGCCACGAATTCCTCCAGGTCTTTCGGTTCCCCTGGGACCATGGTAGCGTATTTTCCCAGCTGGCTGGTCCAGTGGGCGTCGCTGGCTCCCACCATCTGCATATTCCTTGCCTTACAGATGGAAAGCGCCTTCCGGTTGGCCTCCATATCTGTACTGCCATTTAAGACCTCCACCCCGTGAAGGCCCTGGATCTCCCACAGGTGATCCTCAAAGCCGCGGTTATTATTCCGGAAGGGATGGCACGCCACACAAAAGCCGCCGGCCGCATTGACCTGGTCCACGAAATCCTGGGCCGGGATCCGCTTGTCCGGGAAGCGGTCGATGCCGAATGCAGTAATATCTCCCCAGAGAGAAAAATATTCCACTCCCACAAAGATCGGAAAACCGGTCTCCCTGGAATACCTCTCAGCCGTTTCCTTCAAACCCATGCTGTCATGGTCCGTGATGCAGACCGCATCCAGCCCCCGTTCCCTTGCAGTGGCAACGATCTCCTCCAGCGTCATCTTACTGTCACTGGAGCATGTGGATTCATGTAAGTGCATATCTACCAGCATCTGTATCTCTCCTTCCTTCGAGCCCTAGCTATTCTATCATTCCCGCAGGGTTTCGTCTAATAGAATTAACCGATTTCCTGACCAGTCCATATAGTTTTTATCTATACTCTGGGCACTTTCGACTTTTTCTTTTTTCTGGCCGTGACCTGCATGTCCTCTTTTTTCAGGACCCGGCAGATATTTTCCTTGATCCGGTTGGAAAGAAAGGCATACTGGATCATCTCCTCCTCACTGAAGCCGGCATATTTTGCCATCTCATAGTCCTTTCGGGCCGTTCCCAGCTCTGCCAGCACCGGCTCCGCCGCCGCAAGCAGCACCACGTCCGCCTGCTCCCCGGTCTGGATGAACTCCTTCATGGACAGCTTCTGAAGAGCAAGGGCCAGGCGGGCCCGGGACATGCCGGTGATATCCGCCAGCTCCTTTAAGGTGTCCACCCGCGGCTTCTGGCTGAGGTAGACCAGGAGGCTGATCTCCGGCAGGGTCAGGCTGTACCGGATGGCCACCGGCTCCACATAATGGTCCAGCAGCTTCCGGTCCCGGTATGCGTCCAGCAGAGCCCCGTCGCCTCTCAGGGCGTCATGGTTCACGCTGCTCCTTTCATCCCCCAGGCGGACAGCCCCTGGAAAAATGGACAGGGGGACCGCTCCGTCGCCGGCAGCGGCCAGGAGAAACCGATACACATACAGACGGTTCTTTTCATAGTCCTCTTCCGTCAGCACCGATTTATAAAAATCGTGGTAATACTCAAAGACCATGCGCTTCATCTTGATGGTCTTTGTGAGGCTCAGTCCCTGGCTCACCAGGGACCCCTTGGTCTTCACATAATAATATACCGGCACCCGCAGGGCATACACAGTCTTTACATGGCGCAGATACTCCAGATTGAACATGAAATCCTCGCACCAGCTTATGGTCTTATCCATGGAAAGCCCATGCTGCGCGATGATCTCCCGCTTAAACAGCTTATTCCAGAGAACACCGTAATAAAAATCCGCCGGGTTCTCCATCATAAAGCCGGCAAATTCCTCCAGACTCAGAAGCCCGTCCTTTTCAATGTCCCCCTTATGGGCCACCCGGTCCCCGATGACCCGGTAAAAATCCGCGATCACCATGTCCGCCCCGCTGTCCCTGGCTGCCCGTACCATAAGGCTGGTGGCGTCCGGTGTGATCCAGTCGTCGCTGTCCAGAAACTGGACGAATGTTCCCCGGGCCTCTGAAAGCCCCAGATTCCTGGTATCCGATACTCCCGTGTTCTCCTTGTGGATCACCCGGACCCTCCGGTCCCCGTTCTCGTATTCCCGGCAGATCCCGGCCGAAGAATCCGTACTGCCGTCATCCACCAGAAGCAGCTCAAAATCCGTAAATCCCTGGTTTAAAACGCTCTCGATGCACCGCCGGAGGGTCTCCTCCGCGTTATAGACCGGCACAATGATGCTTACGATGGGATCCATAGCCTCCCGTCTCCTTTTCTAATAAACTACAAAATTATGGGCCGTCACCACATCCATCCAGTTTTCTGTCTCCAGACGGTTGGTAAAGGGATCCACTGCCTTCATCCCCGGGAAGAACGACATCTGATATGCCTTTTTCCAGTCCTTATAGGTCACCTCGTATACGAATTTTTCCGGAAGCTCCACATGGCACCGGCCGATCTTTCCCAGTGCCTCCTTCGTCTGCTCCCTGAGGGCTTCCATGACCGTTTCCGGCGGGCAGCAGAAGGTTGCGTTCCCGACTCCGCGCTTGGTCTGTACTGCGGCGATCTCCGGCACCAGCTCCTTTGCCGCGGCGCAGATCGCCTCGTCCCCGGAGATAAAGGCCACAGGAACTCCCAGGGAAGCCGCCGTGAAGCTGTTGAGCATAAACTCGCTCATGCGCTTTCCGTTGAGGGTGATATACAGGCTGTTGCCAGTGGAGGTATGGCTGACGGCAAACTCCGGACAGCCGGCCGCCGCATGATAGCCAACATAAAGGACGGCGTCAAAGGTGGGATCCAGGCCGAACATCATATTGTAGGGATGTCCGCTCTTCCCGCGGATCAGCGTCACATAGGACGGCATCTGAAGAGGATCGATGTTGGAGGCGTCTCCATGGCCGTCCTTTACGACGATCTCATCGGCTCCGGCCTCATGGGCCGCCTCGCAGACCGCCAGAACCTCTTTTGTCATCTGTTTTGCAAAGGGGGCGTACACCGCCTCATTCTTATGGGTCTCGATGTTTGAGAACACTCCACAGCAGCCCTCGATATCCGCACTGATAAATACTTTCATAAAATAACCTCCCATTTCATAGGCTCGTTTTGTTTTCCGTTATCATATCACAGATCCCGCACCGGGTCAATTTCTGGATCCGGTCCCGGCCGGGACAGCTTTTCCTATCAAATAAAAAAAGCCCTTGAAAAGTCAAAGGCTTTAAACAGCTCCCTGCCGGACTCGAACCGGCGACCTACGCATTACGAATGCGTCGCTCTACCAACTGAGCCAAGGAAGCACCTAGTAAAAATGCTGCTGCAGCAGCTCTGCAGCAGCAAGTGACCTGACCGGGAATCGAACCCGGGTTTACGCCGTGAGAGGGCGTCGTCTTGACCGCTTGACCAACAGGCCAGAATCGAGGCGACAAGATTCGAACTTGCGACCTCTGCGTCCCGAACGCAGCGCTCTACCAAACTGAGCCACGCCTCGATCACAGACGTAAGTATAATATAAAACTCAAAAAATGTCAACCATATTTTTCATTTTTTTTCAAACAATTGTAACAGTTCCGCCATGCATCTTCCAGATGCCTGCATGATACAAAAACGCAGGCGGATCTTTGCATGGCGGAACCATTACTGGCAATTCTTTTTTACAGCATTTTCCGGATGGTCTCGCACAGCTCGTCCACGGCCTTATCCGCATCCCCGTTTTTGATCTCCTCCACCACGCAGGATTTGACATGGCTGGACAGCAGGGTCCTGCTGAACCCGTTTAACGCCGACTGGATCGCAGATACCTGGACCAGGATATCGGTGCAGTACCGCTCATCCTGGACCATGGCCTTCACTCCCCGTACCTGTCCCTCGATCCGGTTCAGCCGGCTGATGAGGTCTTTTTCCTCCTTTGCTGATCTGTGCTTGTGTCTGATCTCACATTCTTCCATTCCTGTGCTCTTATTCTCGTCCACGATCTCTCTCCTTGTCTCAAAAACTAGTCAATCACCTTGTAATCCTGATCCTCTACTGCTTTTTTAAGAACGTCATACGCCACGTCCTCCTTTAAGGTCACCACAGCGGTGCCCGCCTCATGGCTCACAGCGGCGCTTTCCACTCCGGGAACTGCCTCCAGGGCCTTTTTCACCCGGGCCTCGCAGTGGCCGCACATCATACCCTCGATCTTTAAAGTCTTTTCCATGATCTTCTTCTCCTTTTTCTTTTTTTCAGCTTTTATCTTCCTGTCTCTGTCTGCCCGGTGCAGATCAAAGAAGTTCAGCCTCAGTGCATTGGATACGACGCAGAAGCTGGATAAGCTCATGGCCGCAGCGCCGAACATGGGATTCAGCTTCCACCCCAGGACCGGGATAAAAAGCCCCATGGCCAGGGGGATGCCCACCACATTATAAAAGAACGCCCAGAACAGGTTTTCATGGATGTTCCTCAAGGCCGCCCGGCTTAAGCGGATGGCCGCCGGAACGTCCGACAGGCGGCTCTTCATCAGTACCACATCCGCCGCGTCGATGGCAATGTCGGTGCCCGCTCCGATGGCGATGCCCGTATCCGCCCGTGTAAGGGCCGGAGCGTCGTTGATCCCGTCGCCGACCATGGCCACCCGGCCCTGCTCCTTTAAGGCCCGCACAGCGCTTTCCTTGCCGTCTGGAAGGACGCCCGCAATGACCTCGTCCACTCCGGCTTCCCGGCCTACGGCCCTTGCGGTCCGTTCATTGTCCCCGGTCAGCATCACCACGCGGATCCCCATGTTCTGCAGTTCCTTCACAGCCCTGGGACTGTCCTCTTTTATGACGTCCGCCACGGCTATGATCCCCAGGAAACGCTCTCCTGAACCGAAGAAGAGCGGGGTCTTTCCATTCTCTGCCAGGGCCAGGGCCTGGTCTCTGGCTGCCTCCGGTACAGAGACCTTCGTCTCCATGAACCGGAGATTTCCGCCGTACACCGGCGTTCCTTCTGCCAGGGCCGTAAGGCCGTTTCCCGGAAGGGCTTTGAACTCTGTCACCGTTCCCGGCGCAAGCCCCTCTTCCTCAGCCTTCAGAAGCACGGCCTTTGCCAGAGGATGCTCGCTTTTTTTCTCCAGGGCGCAGGCCATGGAAAGGAGCTCCCCTTCCTGGACCCCCTCCCCGGGGATCAGATCCGTGACCCGGGGCTCCCCGCTGGTGATAGTGCCGGTCTTATCCAGGACCACGATCTCTGTCTTCCCGGTCTCCTCCAGGGACACAGCCGTTTTAAACAGGAGCCCGTTTTTCGGACCCTTTGACCAGCACGCCGGCCTTGCTGGCCCCCCCAATGCCCGCGAAAAAGCTCAGAGGAATGCTGATGACCAGGGCGCAGGGGCAGCTGATCACCAGCACCGAGATCCCCCGGGCCAGGGCAAATCCATAGGTCTCCCCGGCCGCCAGCCAGCCAATGACCGTAAGGACCGCAATGGCAATGACCGCCGGGACAAAGACGCCCGACACCCGGTCCGCGACCTTGGCAATGGGAGCCTTGGTGGCCGCCGCGTCGCTGACCATTTTTATGATCTGGAAAAGGGTGGTGTCCTCTCCTACCCGGGACGCCTCACAGCGGATAAAGCCCGACTGGTTCACCGTGGCCGCAGATACCATATCTCCAGGGCCTTTATCCGCCGGGATGCTCTCTCCGGTCAGGGCCGCTTCATTGACCGCACTCTCTCCCTCTAAGACCACGCCGTCCACGGGAATGTTTTCTCCAGGCCGCACCACAAAGATATCGCCCTTTTTCACCTGGGCAATGGGAACCTCTGTTTCCACGCCGTCCCGTTCCACCACAGCCGTTTTGGGGGCTAGCTTCATGAGGCCCTTTAAGGCATCAGTGGTCCTTCCTTTGGACCGGGCCTCCAGCATCTTTCCCACCGTGATGAGAGTTAAGATCATGGCCGCCGACTCAAAGTAGAACTCGTGCATATACGTCATGACCCCGGCCATATCGCCGTTTAACTGGGCCTCCGTCATTTCAAACAGGGCATATACGCTCCATCCGAAGGAAGCGGCGGACCCCAGGGCCACCAGGGTGTCCATATTGGGAGCCCGGTGCAGGAGCCCCTTAAAGCCGCTGATAAAAAATTTCTGGTTGATCACCATGACCGCCGCTGACAGCAGAAGCTGCAGAACCAATTTGTTCAAGAAGTATAAGAAAATCTACAAAGAATTGTTAGAGCCCCACATCATATGTCCCATGGAAAAATACATGAGGACGGCCAGGAATCCCAGGGAGGAGAACAGCCGTTTTTTTAATACCGGAGTCTCGTGATCCGCCAGGGCGTCCTCGTCAAAGGCCGCGCCCCCGGCGGCAGGACCGCTCCCGGCTCCGTCCTCTCCGCTGCGGCTTCCCTTTACCGAGGCCCCATAACCCGCCTCCTTCACGGCGGCGATGATATCGGCAGCGTCTGCGCTTCCCTCTACGCCCATGGAGTTGGTCAGAAGACTCACAGAGCAGGACTCCACTCCCGGAACCTTCGACACCGCTTTTTCCACTCTGGCGCTGCAGGCCGCGCAGCTCATGCCGGTCACTGTATATTGCTCCATTGATTCCCTCCGTAACAGATTTTTTCTATACCCGTACTGGGTACATCTATAAAATATCACTTTTGGATATTTCTGTCAAGGAGGGACCGCAATTTTTTCTCACAGCTCCCGGCGGACGGACAGCCGTTAGAAATCGAACAGGGAAAGCTGGTTGGTCTCCGGAAGGTCCTTAAGGATCCCCAGTTCTCCCATCAGGTCGCAGATGGTCTTGCTGACCCTGGTCCGGTTCCTGAAATCCTCCTTGGAGAGGAAGGGACCGTCCTTGGCCGCCTCCTCGATGGAGTCCGCCGCCTTCTCGCCCAGGCCGTCGATGCTGTTGATGGAGGGCATCAGCTTATTTCCCATGACCTGGAAATGCCTGGCCCTGGCCTTATAGATATCCATGGGAAGGAAATCAAAGCCCCTGGCGTACATCTCCTGGACGATCCGCATATCCCTTAAGGTATCCTGCTCTTTTTTGGAAAGGGAGTCGGACCGCCTCTTATAATCTGCCAGATGGCTTTCCAGCTTTTCCCGTCCCAGACACATGATCTCATAGGAAAACGCGCTGGCGCGGATGCTGAAGAAGGAAGCATAATAGGCCAGCGGATAGAATACCTTGCAGTAGGCGATCCGCCAGGCCATCATCACGTAAGCCGCCGCATGGGCCTTGGGGAACATGTACTTGATCTTTTTACAGGACCATATGTACCAGTCGGGCACCCCGTGGGCTGACATCTCCTCCTCCCACTCGGGCTTTAAGCCCTTGCCCTTCCGGACCGATTCCATGATGGTAAAGGCCGTTCCTTCCTCCAGTCCCTGCTGGATCAGATAGACCATGATATCGTCACGGGTGCAGATGGCCGTCTGGATCGTTGCCTTGCCCTCCTGGATCAGGGTCTGGGCGTTGCCCAGCCACACGTCCGTTCCGTGGGCCAGTCCGGCGATCCGCACCAGGTCAGAAAAATATTTGGGCTTTGTATCCAGGAGCATCTGCATGGCAAAGTCCGTTCCGAATTCAGGGACCCCCAGGGCTCCCAGCTTACAGCCGCCGATGTCCTCGGGCGTGATGCCCAGGGCCGAGGTATCCTGGAACAGGCTCATGACCTCCCTGCAGTCCAGAGGGATATCCTTTACAGGATCCAGGCCGATCAGGTCCTGGAGCATACGGATCATGGTGGGATCATCATGGCCCAGGATATCCAGCTTTAACAGGTTGTGGTCAATGGAGTGATAGTCAAAGTGGGTGGTGATGGTCTTGGTGGCCATATCGTTGGCCGGGTGCTGCACTGGAGTGAAGGAATAGATCATCTCTCCCAGGGGAAGGACCACGATGCCGCCGGGGTGCTGGCCAGTGGTGCGCCTTACGCCCACGCAGCCCTGTACGATCCGGTTGATCTCGCAGTTTCTCTTCCTCTCCCCATGCTCCTCAAAATAGTTCTTCACATAGCCGAAGGCCGTCTTGTCCGCCAGGGTGCCGATGGTCCCTGCCCGGAAGGTCTGGCCCTTTCCAAAGATCACCTCCGTGTAATCGTGGGCGCGGCTCTGGTATTCTCCGGAGAAGTTTAAGTCGATATCCGGCTCCTTATCTCCCTTGAACCCCAGGAAGGTCTCAAAGGGAATGTCAAAGCCGTCCTTGGTCAGAGGATGGCCGCAGACCGGGCACAGCTTGTCCGGCATATCGCAGCCGGCCATACCGGAATATTTCTTCACTTCCTCTGAGTCGAAGTCGTAGTAATGGCAGTTGGTGCAGTAATAATGGGGACTTAAGGGGTTTACCTCCGTGATCCCCGACATGGTGGCCACAAAGGACGAACCCACGGAGCCCCGGGAGCCCACCAGATATCCATCCTCGTTGGACTTCCACACCAGTTTCTGGGCAATGATATACATGACGGCAAATCCATTGGAGATAATGGAGGTCAGCTCCCGTTCCAGCCGGTCCGTCACGATCTTCGGAAGGTTTTCCCCGTACATTTCATGGGCGCGGTTGTAGCAGATGTTCCTCAGGGTCTCGTCGGAATTTTCAATGACAGGCGGACACTTATCCGGCCGCACCGGGGCGATGGGCTCGCACATATCGGCGATCTTCCTGGTATTGGCGACCACCACCTCATAGGCCAGATCGCTGCCCAGGTAATCGAACTCTGCGAGCATTTCCTCCGTGGTACGCAGATATAAGGGGGCCTGCTCGTCGCTATCCTTAAAGCCCATGCCGGCCATGAGGATCCTCCGGTAGATCTCGTCCTCCGGATCCAGGAAATGGACGTCGCAGGTGGCGCACACAGGCTTTCCGCACTGCTCCCCCAGGCGCACGATCTTCCGGTTGATCTCCTTCAGATCCTCCACGGTCTTTACGGTGCTCTTTTCATCCCGCAGCATGAACATGTCGTTGCCCAGGGGCTGGATCTCCAGATAGTCATAAAACCGTACCAGCCGCTGGAGCTCCGCGTCAGTGCCTCCCCGCAGGATGGCCTGGTAAAGCTCCCCGGCTTCGCAGGCCGAGCCGATGATCAGTCCCTCCCGGTACTGGTTTAAAAGGCTCTTGGGGATCCTGGGCCGTCTGGAAAAGAACCGCACATGGGACCAGGACACCAGCCGGTACAGGTTCACCCGGCCCAGGTCGTTTTTTGCCAGGATGATCACATGGTAGGTGGGCATTTTCATGATAGCCGAATCCTCCGCCTGGTTAAAGACGTTCAGATCGTCCAGGGTCTCCATACCATGCTGTTTTTTTAACATTTCCACGAATTTCAGGAAAATTCCTGCCGTGGCCTCCGCATCGTCCACGGCCCGGTGGTGGTTCTCCAGGGATACATTTAACGCCTTGGCCACCGTATCCAGCTTATACCGGTTCAGATTGGGAAGGAGCACCCGGGCCAGGGCCACCGTATCCATGACCGTGGGATGGAATTCATATCCCAGAACGGAGGCATTGTGGCTGATGAAGCCCACGTCAAAGGACGCGTTGTGGGCCACCAGCACCGCTCCCCGGGAAAACTCCAGAAACCGCCCCAGGACCGGGCCTATGGTCTCGGCTCCCATGACCATGGCATCGTTTATGCCTGTGAGCCGCTCGATCTCAAAGGGAATGGGCACCTCCGGGTCCACAAACTCGTCCATGCGGTCTGTGATCACTCCGTTTTCCACCCTTACGGCTCCGATCTCGATGATCTTATTCTTCACAGGGGAAAAGCCAGTGGTCTCAATGTCAAATACCACAAAAGCGCCGTCCAGGCTCTGGTTTTTAGAGTTCTCCACGATCTCCTTCATATCGTCCACCAGGTAGCCCTCGACCCCGTAAAGGACCTTGAAGGCATCGCCCTTATCCAGGGCATGGCTGGCATCCGGGAAGGCCTGGACGCAGCCGTGGTCAGTCACAGCCAAGGCCGGCATTCCCCACTGCTTTGCCCGTTTTATGATATCCTTTACCTCAGAAACGCCGTCCATGTCGCTCATTTTCGTATGACAGTGGAGCTCCACCCGCTTCACCGGCGCGTTGTCCACCCGCCGGGTGGTAAAATCCTCGCACTTTTTGATCCCAGTGATGGATCCCACGGTCAGCTCGCCGTCGAACCGGTCGATGGTGGTGATCCCCTTGAGCTTTATGAACTTTCCCTGCTTTATGGCCTCGTCAGCGTCGGCCTCCTGATCCTCTCTCAGAAACATCTTGACGGTGATGCTGTCGGTGAAGTCGGTGAGATCAAAGATCATCATCTTGCTGCCGCTTCTAAGCTCCCTTTTTTCCACCCGGATGATCTTTCCCCGTAAGACCACCTCGCCGATCTCCCCGGCGATCTCATGGATCTCCATGGTCTCGCCCTCGAAATCGCGGCCGTAAAGCACATCAGGATTCTCCGACTTCCGGTAGGGCATTCTTCCTCCCCGGCCGCCGTCCCGCTTAAAGCCGGAGCCAGAGCCGTTCTGGCCGCCCTGGAAGCCGCCGTTTCCGGCTCCGCTGACGGGATTCCCTTTTCCTCCAGCAGTTTTTTTCTCTCCAAAGGTCTTTTTTGTAAAGGTCCGGGAGCCGGGCTTTTGATCCTTGGCCGGGGCGCCCCCCCCGCCTGGATCGCCATGGTCTTCCTCCTGGCCCCGGGATCCTGCCATTTCCTCCTGCCCGCCGCCCATATCCTGGACGTGGGACGCCAGAAGGGCCGCCAGGGCCGCCTCCTCGTCAAAGTCGTCCCGTCTCTCCTTCTCTGCCTTTGTGAAGGAAAACCTTACCTCTGCCGGAAGGCCGCACCGCTCTGTAAAGATCTTTTCCAGGATCCGCCCCACTTCCTTTGAGCGTTCCCGGTAGATCAGATTGTCCTCGATGGTCATGACCATGGTATCCTCTGCCTCAAAGGCCGTTTCCGCCCGGCGCAGGATATTGTATTCGATCATGCCGAAATTCTTAAACTCCATTAGGATGCTGTCCTTGTAGACCTGGTACAGCTTTTCCGGCGTATACTGGGCCGAAAGGCGGTATTTTTCAAGGATCTTCACGGTGATGGAGCGGCCGGGGAAGAGCTGCTTTGCGATCCCCTCCTCCATGCTGCAAATATTCTTTTTATGGATCAGTCTGGGACTTACGATATAGATGCGAAGAGAGCTTCTGTCCTTTGGCATGGATACCTTTTCCACCATGACCAGCTTTAGAAGCTCCTTTAATTCTTCGCCGATATGCAGTCCCGGAAATACTTCCAGAAACGGTTTTTCCATTATTCTCCCTTTGCTTCCTTCATGGCCAGAAGCTCCGCCCGCAGAGCCGGCAGAAGCTCATCCTCCGGCAGCTTCTTAAGGATCTGCCCCTTCTTAATGAGCAGGCCCTCGCCAATGCCTCCGGCAATTCCGATATCTGCCTCCCTGGCCTCTCCCGGTCCGTTGACCACGCAGCCCATGACGGCTACCTTCACATCCAGGTCGATATCCGCCACCATTTCCTCCACCCGGGTGGCCAGGCCGATAAGGTCGATCCTGGTGCGCCCGCAGGTGGGGCAGGAGACCACCTCGATGCCGCCTGTCCTCAGCTTCAGCGCCTTGAGGATCAGCTTGGCGCTCTTTATCTCCTCCACGGGATCCCCGGTCAGGGAAACACGGATGGTGTCCCCAATGCCCTCGTAGAGGATGATCCCCAGGCCCACAGAGGATTTAATATTTCCAGAAAGCAGGGTCCCTGACTCGGTGATCCCCACATGGAGGGGATACCGGCAGTCCCGGGCCAGAAGCTCGTGGGCTTTGACACACATCATCACGTCTGAGGACTTGATGCTCACCACCAGATTATCGTAGCCCAGCTCCTCGATGACCTGGACCTCTCTTCTGGCACTCTCCACCAGGGCCTCCGCCGTGACTCCCCCGTACCGTTCCACCAGCTCCTTCTCCAGGGAGCCGCTGTTGACTCCCACCCGGATGGGGATGTTATACTCCTTTGCCTTATCCACCACAGCTTTGACCCGCTCCCTGGCGCCGATGTTCCCCGGATTGATCCGGATCTTATCAGCACCGCTTTCCATGGCGGCAATGGCCAGCCGGTAATCGAAATGGATATCCGCAACCAGAGGGATATGGATCTCCCGTTTGATCCGGCGGATGGCATCGGCCGCCTCCATGGTGGGCACCGCCACCCGGATGATGTCGCAGCCGGCGGCCTCCAGCTTAAGGATCTGGTCCACTGTGGCCTCCACATCCTCTGTTTTTGTATTGCACATGGACTGGATCAGCACTGGATTCCCTCCGCCGATCACCTTATCTCCGATCCGGATCACCTTCGTATTTTCCCTGTACATAAAATCCTCCAAACTTTCCACAGACCGCCTTGCAGACCGGCGGCCTTACATAAGGAATCTCACATCGTTAAGCAGCACAAACACCATAAAGGCCATGAGAAGCGCCATTCCGGCCATGTTCACCGCGCCCTCGATCCTCTGGTCCACCGGCTTTTTCGCCGCCAGCTCGTAGGCGAGGAACACCAGACGGCCTCCGTCCAGGGCCGGGAACGGCAGCAGGTTCATGACGCCCAGATTGGCGGAAAACATCACCATCAGATTCAGGATGTTCATAAACACCGTTACCAGACCATAGGGCCGCACCTGGTCCACCGTATTGTCGATGATGGAGACGATACGCACCGGGCCGGCAATGTCGTCGGCGCTTATCCGGCCCTTTACCAGCTCCTTTAAGCTGTCCACCACAGTAAGCACTGCGTACCGCACTTCTGCGGCTCCGTATTTTATGATCTTCGGGATGTTAAAGCCCAAGGACTCATAGCCGGAAAACTGGATCCCGGTCAGATACCGGCCGTTCTGGAGCGTAAAAAGATCCGCATCCAGGAACGCCTCATGGCTCTCCCATTTTCCAGTCTCTCCGTCCAGCCGGTCATACTGCACCGTAATGTCCCGGTTCCCGTTTACCAGCATCTTAAGGACCACATCCCTGGCGATCATCACCCGGCGGCCGCCGATCTTTGTGATCACATCTCCGGCCTTAAGCCCTGCCGCATCCGCCGCCTGGCCCGGCGTCACCTCCTGGATCCTTGCCGGATCGTAACCGGACCAGGATACGATGACCATGGCGAATACAAAGGCCAGGATAAAATTAAAGACCGGGCCTGCGGCCACCACGGACATCCGGGCCGCCGGGGATCTTGAGAAAAACGAGACTCCGCTTCCGTCCTCCAGGGCGCTCTCCCCTTCTTCGTCGCCGAATTCCCCCAGCATGGCGCAGGAGCCGCCGAAGGGGAACAGCTTCCAGGAATATCTGGTCCCGCTTTTTTTACTCACATGGGAAAGGAGCCGGGGACCAAATCCCAGGGAAAACTCCACCACAGTGATCCCATTGAGCCTGGCCAGAAGAAAATGGCCAAACTCATGGAATAAAACTATCACACTTAAGACAACCAGTGCCAGTATCACACTATTCCTCCATTATATCTGAAAATTATTCTTTTCCTGCCGTCTGCGCAGGAACTCATACGTTTCCTGCTCCGCTTCCAGGACCTGTTCCAGAGACGGATGGCTGATCCTTGTATGATGGGCCATGGCCTCGGCGATCATATCCGTGATCTCCAGGTATCCGGCCCTGCGGTCCAGGAATTCCGCCACGGCAAACTCATTGGCCGCGTTGAACACCACCGGCAGGGAGCCTTCGGCCCTTCCGGCCTCATAGGCCAGAGCCAGACCGCGGAAATTTTCCGGATCCGGCTTCTCAAAGGAGATCTCCGTCAGCTTCCAGAAATCTAGCCGGTCCCCAGCCAGGGGCCGCCGCTCCGGATAATACAAGGCATACTGGATCGGAAGCTTCATATCCGGCGTTCCCAACTGGGCCATGACGGCCCCGTCCTCAAACTGTACCATGGAGTGGATGATGCTCTTGGGCTGCACCACCACCTGGATCCGGTCCAGGTCCACGTCAAAGAGCCACCTGGCCTCCATCACCTCCAGGCCCTTATTGACCATGGTAGAGCTGTCGATGGTGATCTTTCTTCCCATGGACCAGTTGGGATGCTTTAAGGCATCCTCCACCTGCACGCGCTCCATCTGCTTCCTGGTCCAGCCCCGGAAAGGGCCTCCGGAGGCCGTCAGAAGGATCTTATCTATCTTATTCCCATGCTCTCCGTTTAAGCACTGGAAAATGGCGCTGTGCTCGCTGTCCACCGGAAGAAGACGCACCTGGTGCTCTCTGGCCAGGGGGACGATGAGATGGCCCGCTGTCACCAGCGTTTCTTTATTGGCCAGGGCAATGTCCTTTCCCGATTTAATGGCAGCCATGGTGGGACGGATTCCGATCATCCCTACCACCGCCGTCACCAGGATCTCATATCCGTCCATGGCCGCGATCTCCATGAGGCCGTCCATGCCGGAAACGATCTTTGTATCCGTATCCCCGACCCGCAGGGCCAGGTCCTTTGCCTTTTCTTCGTCCCAGACGCCGCAGACAGCCGGCTTAAATTCCCGGATCTGCTCCTCCAGGAGCCTGATATTGCTTCCCGCCGCAATGGCTTTTACTGAAATATCCCCGTTGGCCCGCACCACATCCAGGGTCTGGGTGCCGATGGAGCCGGTGGAGCCGAGGATCCCTATGGTCTTCATTTCGATTTCCCTCTTTCTCTTATCGTAAGCCCAGGAACATCACTGCAAAGTAAATGGCCGGGGCCGTAAAGATCATGCTGTCGAACCGGTCTAAGATCCCGCCGTGGCCGGGGATCAGATGGCCGTAGTCCTTGACGCCGTGATTCCGTTTGATGGCAGAGGCCGCCAGATCCCCGATCTGGGAGATCACAGCCGCAATGGCACATGCGGCGGCGCTGATGACGCCGGGCCGGGCCAGCTCCACCATATGGCCTTCAAAGTATGCGCCGTATAAAAAGCCCAGGAGGGCCGCTCCCAGAACGCCTCCCACGGCTCCCTCCACCGTCTTTTTTGGGCTCAGCTTCGGCGCCATCTTATGCTTTCCAAGGAGCATTCCCGCACAGTAGGCACAGGTATCGCAGCCCCAGGAGCTTAAAACGATGAGCCACACCAGGTATTTTCCGTCTGGCATGGAGCGCACCTGATACAGGTAGGAAAACATCAGCCCCACATAAAAGATCCCGAAAAAGGCCACTGTGATCTGCTCGGTGGTAAATTTAGGGAACGTAAACACATAGATGGTCATTAAAAGCATCAGCGCCGCGATGGCAAGGAAGGTCACATGACGGTCCATGCCAGTCCATACGATGGCATAATACGCCAGAACGGCCCCGTAGCCCACCAGGCCCGGCAGCTCCTTTTCGATCTTCATGACCCGGTACAGCTCAAAAAGGCCGATCAGGGAAATTGCCAGGGACACCAGAAACAGAAGCGTCCCTCCCTTAACCAGCAGAAATGCCGCCAGAATCACCAAAACGATCCCGCTGATCAGTCTGGTCGTAAACATATTGTCACCCCTTACTTCTTCTCCGTCTGGGAAACGCCGCCGAACCGGCGTTCTCTCTTATTATACTGGCGGATGGCCTCCAGTAATTCCTCTTTGTTGAAATCCGGCCAGAGGCAGTCGGTCACATAGAGCTCCGAATAAGCAAGCTGCCAGAGCAGGTAATTGGAAAGACGCAGTTCCCCGCTGGTGCGGATCAGAAGATCCGGATCCGGGATCCCGGCAGTATCCAGATAGGAGGCAAACCGGCTTTCCGTCATCTCCTCCTCTGTGATCCTTCCGGCCTTCACATCCTCCATGACCTTTTTTACAGCCCGGGTGATCTCATCCCGGCTCCCGTAATTGACGGCGATCACAAAGGTAAGACCTGTATTGTCCTTTGTCTCTCGTTCCAGGCTGTCGATCCCCTCCACGATATCCGGCGCAAACCGGCTCCTCTCTCCGATCATCCTTACCCGCACATTATTGGCCTTGGCGATCTTTAAAAGACGTTTTGTATAATACCGGAACAGCTGCATCAGGGCTCCCACTTCCTCTGCCGGCCGCTTCCAGTTTTCTGTGGAAAAGCCATAGACCGTCAGGTACCGGATCCCCAGTCTGGCTGCGTCTTCTACGATCTGCTCCACAGTCTCGCAGCCCTTTTTATGGCCCAGCTGTCTGGGAAGGCCCCGTTTTTTTGCCCAGCGGCCGTTTCCATCCAGGATCAGCGCCACATGGGCAGGAATCTTGAGATTTTCTTCCATTTTTTCCTCCCGTCCGGCATCCTTAGCCGGATTTCAAAAGACAGGGGCCAGGTTTCCCTGCCCCCTGTGATCTTATCTTATACTGTAAGGATCTCTTTCGTCTTGTTCTCCACAGCCTTGTCGATCTTCTCGATGGCCTTGTCGGTGATCTTCTGGATCTTTTCCTCAGCATCCTTTAAATCGTCCTCAGAGATCTCATCGTTCTTTTGCATCTTCTTAAAGGTATCATTGGCATCGCGGCGGATATTGCGGACTGCCACCTTGGCATTCTCGCCCTTCTTCTTTACATCCTTGGCCAGCTCCTTACGTCTGTCCTCGGTGAGCTCCGGGAAGATCAGGCGGATGCAGGAACCGTCGTTGTTGGGGTTGATGCCCAGATCCGAGGTCTGGATCGCTTTTTCAATGGCCTTTAACAGGCTCTTCTCCCAGGGCTGGATCAGGATCATCCGGGCTTCGGGCACGGAGATATTTCCCACCTGCTGGATCGGGGTCGGAGTTCCGTAATAGTCTACTTTGATCTTATCCAGAACGTGCGGATTGGCGCGTCCGGCACGAATGGAGGCGTAATCGTTCATCAGGCTGTCAATGGTCTTGTCCATCTTTTCTTCGTAGATCTTTAACTGTTCTTTCATAATAACCTCCTGTTATGAAACGGTAACGATGGTACCGTTAATATTTCCCTGCATGGCGTTGGCGATGCCGTTTTCCTCATTTAAGGAAAATACGGCCATGGGCATTTTATGCTCCATGCACATGATGGACGCCGTCAGGTCCACCACTGCTAACTGCTTGTCGATCACTTCCTGGATGGAGACTGTATCGTACTTTTTCGCAGCCGGATTGACCCTGGGATCGCTGTCATAAACGCCGTCAATGGCCTTGGCCAGGAGAATGCAGTCCGCATCCATCTCAATGGCCCGCAGTGTGATGGTCGTATCCGTGGAGAAATAGGGATGTCCGATCCCTCCGGCGAAAAATACTACCATGCCTCTTTCAAAGTATTTATTGGCCCGATCCTTGGAAAACAGCTTCGTCATAGAGCCGCACTCAAAGGGGGTTAAGATCTGGGTCTTCATTCCAGTGTTACGGAAGATCTCAGATACGTAAATACAGTTCATGACGGTGGCTAACATTCCGATCTGGTCCGCCTTGGTACGGTCGATGGCGTCGCTGGTACGGCCTCTCCAGAAGTTTCCTCCGCCGATGACGATGCCCACCTGGACGCCGGCATCCACCGAAAGCTTCACCTGTCTTGCAACCTCTTTTACCGTATCCTCGTCAAAACCTGTTTTTTTCGGACCAGCCAGCGCTTCGCCGCTGAGCTTTAAAAAAACGCGTTTCATTTTCATTCTCTGCGCTCTCCTATGTATTTTGTTGTAACCGTCCGGCCATTGGAGATCCGGCGCTTCCTGTCCGCCGCAGGCGGCAGGAAGGGGCATAGCTGAACGGTTCTATTTTGTTTGTAGGAAATTATATCATACTTTCTGTGAATTGCCAACATGGATTTAAAAGGTTCTCCAGGTTCCCGCTTTCAGCCGTCTTTTCATATCAGCACTTGCATTCCTTTTTCCAAGAGATATAATGGAAGAATAAGGAACCGTTTCCGTCAATTTCATATAAAAAGCGAGGTAATCACAATGAGAAAAAAACTTGATCTGACCGAAGGTATTTTCCCCATGCCGGTTTTAATGGTGGCCACCTACAATGAGGACGGAAGCGTAAACGTCATGAACGCCGCCTGGGGCACCATGCAGAAACGGGGCAATGTGGCCCTTAACCTTTCCGAAGCCCATAAGACCTTAAAAAACATCAAGGCAAGAGGTGCCTTCACCGTAAGCATCGCCGATGCTACCCATGTGACAGAGGCCGATTATTTCGGGGTGGAATCCGGAAATAAGGCTCCTGATAAATTTGCCAACAGCGGCCTCACTGCCAGCCGGTCCGAATTCGTGGACGCTCCAGTGATCAACGAATTCCCCCTCTGCCTGGAATGTACCTTCATTGAATACCAGGATGGGGCATACGGCTGCGGCGTCATCGGAAAGGTCGTGAACGTGACCGCAGACGAAAGCGTCATGGACGGGGACCGGGTCGATATGGACCGGGTAAATGCCATCGCCTTCGATCCCTATACCCACGGCTATTATAAGGTGTCCGGAAGAGTCGGAGAGGCTTTTAAAGACGGATTGAAGCTCAAAAAATAGATCTTCAGCGCTTTTTTATTCTTTTCCGAAAAAATCCCCCGGGGCCGCGCTCCGGGGGATCCACTTTTAGTAATTCTCTGCCTTTACCTGGAAATAAGCCTGTGGATGGTTACATACCGGACAAACTTCCGGTGCTTTCTTTCCAACACAGATATGTCCACAATTTGAACACTGCCAGATCACATCGCCGTCTTTTGAAAATACCAGATCTCCTTCGATATTTGCTAACAGCTTGCGGTATCTCTCCTCATGCTCTTTCTCGATGGCTGCAACACCTTCAAATAATACTGCAATATCATCAAAGCCTTCTTCTCTTGCCTCTTTTGCAAACTGGTCATACATATCGGTCCACTCATAGTTCTCGCCTTCAGCCGCAGCCTTCAAGTTCTCGATCGTGCTTCCGACTGCACCGCCGTTTAACAGCTTATACCACATCTTTGCATGCTCTTTTTCATTTGCTGCTGTTTCTTCAAAAAGACCTGCAAGATGGCGGGATTCTGTAAGGATTCCCGCATCGTATGCCGGAAGTCCGTACTCTTCCTGATAACGGGCCTGTTTCACTTCGCGAAGCTCCGGCTGTTCTGCTTTGATCTTTTCAATCCATGCATCAGAGATATGGATTGGAGGCAGATCTGGATCAGGGAAATATCTGTAGTCTTTGGCATCTTCCTTGGAACGCATGGCGTAAGAATATTCTTTGTTGTCATCCCAGCGGCGTGTCTCCTGTGTAACTGCCTTGCCTTCTTCGATCAGTTCGATCTGACGTTCTCTTTCGCCTTCGATTGCTCTGGCAATGGCTTTGAAAGAGTTCAGGTTCTTCATCTCTGTTCTGGTACCGAATTCTTCTGCTCCCACTTCACGGACAGAAAGGTTAACGTCTGCACGCATGGAGCCTTCCTGAAGCTTACAGTCTGATACACCCAGATACTGCATCATACAACGGAGTTTTTCAAGATAGGCGATTACTTCCTCAGAGCTTCTCATATCCGGCTCGGATACGATCTCGATCAGCGGTACACCGGAACGGTTGTAATCCACCAGAGATACCCCCTCCCAGTCATCGTGTACTAACTTTCCGGCATCCTCTTCCATATGGATTTCATGGATACCGATGGTCTTTTTCCCGCCGGATTCCGTCTCGATCTCTACCCCTCCGTCATGGCAGATTGGCAGATAAAGCTGGGAAATCTGATAGTTCTGCGGGTTATCCGGATAGAAATAATTTTTCCGGTCAAATTTGCTGTACTGATTGATCTGACAGTTTGTTGCCAGACCAACTGCCATGGCATACTCTACCACCTTTTTGTTTAAGACCGGAAGCGATCCCGGCATACCGGTACATACCGGACAGGTGTGGGTATTTGGTGCACTTCCGAATGCAGTGGAGCAGGCACAGAAGATTTTTGTCCTGGTTGCTAATTCTACATGGACTTCCAGTCCAATGACAGTTTCATATTCTTTTGACATCTCTTCTCTCCTTTCTACGCTTCTGCTGCCGGACTGTGCTGATACGTTCTTGTCTGTTCAAAACTGTAGGCCGCACGAATGATGTTTTTCTCCTTGAAACAATCCCCGATCAGCTGCAGACCGATCGGAAGTCCTTTGCTGTCCACACCGCACGGCACGGAAATTCCCGGCAGACCTGCCAGATTGACCGAAACGGTATATACATCTCCAAGATACATCTTCAGCGGATCACTCAAAGATTCTCCCAGTTTCGGAGCGGTGGTCGGTGCCGCCGGTCCGAGAATCACATCATACTTTGCAAATGCCTTGTCAAATGCCTGCTTGATCAGGGCTTTGGTGCGCAGTGCTTTCAGATAATAAGCATCATAATATCCGGAACTTAACACGAAAGATCCAAGCATAATACGGCGCTTTACTTCCGGTCCGAATCCTTCGGAGCGGGACTTCTTGTACATATTGTGCAGTCCCTCGTACTCTTTTGTGCGGTATCCGTATTTTACTCCATCAAAACGTGCCAGATTGGAGCTTGCCTCTGCTGCCGCAATGACATAATAAGCCGGAATCGCATACTCTACGAGACTTAAATCAAATTCCTCTACGATTGCGCCTTTTTCTTCTAACGTCTTTGCCGCTGCAAGAATGGCTTCCTTTACTTCCGGGTCCAGTCCCTCGCCCAGATAGTCACGCGGAATACCAATCTTCATTCCCTTTACATCATCCACCAGTGCCGATGTAAAATCGGTTTCTTCTCGTTTTACCGATGTGGAATCCTTCTTATCATAAGAAGTAATTGTCTCCAGAATTGTGGCACAGTCGGTCACATCCTTTGCAATCGGTCCGATCTGATCCAGAGAGGAACCGTATGCGATCAGTCCGTAACGGGAAACGGTACCATAAGTTGGTTTGATTCCGGTCACACCACAAAATGAACTTGGCTGACGGATAGATCCTCCGGTATCCGATCCGAGTGCATAGTAACATTCCTCTGCTGCCACTGCCGCACAGCTTCCACCGGAAGAACCGCCCGGTACATGTGCGGTATTCCATGGATTCTTTGTCTCCCCATAGGCAGAAGTCTCTGTGGTACTTCCCATGGCAAATTCATCCATGTTCGTCTTTCCGAGAATGACTGCGCCCGCTTTTTCCAGATTGATCACTGCTTCCGCTGTATAAGTTGGAATAAAATTATATAAAATCTTAGAACTGCAGGTCGTTAACATTCCCTTTGTACACATATTATCTTTGATGGCAACCGGAACACCTGCCAGAGGCCCGGTCATTTTCCCGTCATCAATCATTTTCTGTACTTCTTTTGCGCGGATCATCGCAGACTCTTCATCTACGGTGACAAAGCTGTTGATATCCTTTTCTTTTGCACGAATCGCGTCAAGAGCAGCTCTTGTTGCTTCCTCAACGGTCACTTCATGCGCTTTTATTTTCTTTCCCAGCTCTACCGCTGTGAGCGATAATAAATTCATAGCTGCCCCTCCTTACTCTACCGTCTTTGGAACTACAAATGCGCGGTCGCGGCGCTCCGGTGCGTTCGCAAGTGTGTCCTCTCCACCATCGCCGTTTTCCACAACATCTTCCCGGAACACATTCTGTACCGGAAATACGTGGGACATCGGTTCCACATTGGAGGTATCCAGTTCGTTTAATTTATCAATATAATCCAGCATGCTCTCCATGTCTTTTTTCGCAGCTTCTTTTTCCGCGTCAGACAATTCCAGCTTTGCAAGGATTCCAACATATTCCATTGTCTCGTCTGAGATTACGTTTGCCATATTTTGTTCCCTTCTCCTTAATCTCTAACCTTAATATGCACTTCACGCAGCTGCTGCTCGGTGACTTCGTTTGGTGCACCGCACATCAGATCCTGTGCGTTTCCGTTCATCGGGAATGCGATGACTTCACGGATATTTTCTTCGTTGCGTAAAAGCATGATCATGCGGTCAACTCCAGGAGCCATACCTGCGTGTGGCGGTGCTCCGTACTGGAATGCGGTGTATAATGCACCGAACTTGTTCTTTAACACTTCTTTGTCGTAACCTGCAATCTCAAATGCTTTTTCCATGATCTGCATATCGTGGTTACGCACAGCACCGGAAGATAATTCCACACCGTTGCAGACGATATCATACTGGTAAGCCAGAATATCCAGCGGGTCCATGGTATTAAGTGCTTCTAAGCCGCCCTGTGGCATGGAGAATGGATTATGGGTAAATCCGATCTTCTTTGTCTCCGGATCTTTCTCAAACATCGGGAAATCGTTGACATAACAGAAACGGTATGCATTCTTCTCGATCAGATCCAGCTTCTCACCGAGTTCGTTTCTGATCATTCCGGCGTAATATGCAGCGCGTTCTTCCTTATCTGCCATAAAGAAAATTGTATCGCCAACTTCAAGTCCTGCCAGTGTGCGGAACTCTTCCTTGCAGTCATCCGGAATAAACTTGTCAATTGGTCCCTTGTAAGAACCATCTTCCAATACTTCCAGATATCCTAAACCACCCATGCCAAGTCCGGTTGCAAATTTAAGGAGTTTCTCGTGGAAACCTTTGGACATGTTGGCATGTACGCGGATTGCACGAACCGTTTTTCCGATGAACGGCTTGAACGTACATTTCTGGAAAAAGTCGGTCACATCGATAATACGAAGCGGGTTACGCAGATCCGGCTTATCGGAACCAAACTCCAGCATTGCCTGCTTATAACTGATAATCGGATATGGAGCCTTGGTCACAACGCTTCCTTCCGGTGCGAACTTTTCAAATACAGACGAAAGAACTTCTTCACCAACTGCAAATACATCTTCCTGTGTGGCAAAACTCATCTCAAAATCCAGCTGATAGAACTCTCCCGGTGAACGGTCGGCTCTGGCATCCTCATCACGGAAACAAGGCGCAATCTGGAAATATTTATCAAATCCGGATACCATCAGAAGCTGCTTGTACTGCTGTGGTGCCTGTGGCAGTGCATAAAATTTTCCCTTGAATTTTCTGGATGGTACGATATAATCTCTTGCACCCTCCGGCGAAGATGCGCACAGGATCGGTGTCTGTAACTCCAGAAATCCCATACTTGTCATTTTCTCACGCAGATAAGAGATCACTTTAGAACGGAAAATGATATTGTCTTTTACTTTCTGGTTTCTCAGATCCAGATACCGATATTTCAGACGTACATCTTCGTGTACCACACTCTTGCTGGTCATTACTTCAAACGGAAGCTGGGAATATACTTCTCCGAGTACCGTCACTTCCTTTGCATCCAGCTCGATGGTTCCGGTCGGGATCTTTGGATTGTAGGTTTCCTCATCTCTCTTTTCGATCAGACCTTCCACGGTAATAGCCTGCTCTTTACGGATTCCTTCTAACAGCTTTCCATCACGGATAACGATCTGCATCACTGCATACATATCTCTTAAATCAATAAAAGATACTCCGCCATGGTCACGGATATTTTCTACCCAGCCAGCGACACGGATCGTCTTTCCGATGTCCTGCTCGCTTACCTGATTCAGTGTGACATCTCTGTAAATGTTACTCATCTTTTCTACTCCTTTTTCTGGTCCGGGGCTCCTCTTATGAAAAAAGAAAAGCCCCGGAATACTATAATTGTATTCCGGGGCGAATAATTCAGATTATCCGCGGTACCACCCGCATTGAAAAATGAGACATTCTCATCTTCCCTCTCTTACGCGTAACGTGCGCTCACGTACGAACCTACTTCCACATTCCGGTTTTTCAAAACCATCCTGCCCGTGTTCAATCCGTCTGCTCCGGCAGTGTTCCCATAATCATCTCTTTCAAACAGCGCTCTCAGTCGGTGACGCTGTATTCCTGTCGATGTCTGATGATCAGAGTCTCCATCTATGCATTTTCTGTCGTACATCCATGATGTACGTTCCTTTTGTAATCTGTTTTATCACACAATTCCAGTGATTGCAAGAAAAAATTTAAAAATACTCCTTTAGTGCTACAAGTGATTCCACTTTTTTGTATATAAATTTCTCCAGTTCGGCATCCGGCTGTGTCAGATCCGGCACCATAAACACCTTACATCCTGCACTGTATGCACTGTGAATTCCATTTGGAGAATCTTCCACCGCATAGCATTCCTGTGGCTGCACATGAAGCTGGCTGCAGGCGTACAGATAAACATCCGGCGCCGGTTTGCCATGGGCGACCTGCCGGGCAGAAACAATATGGTCGAGATAGTCATACAATCCCACTCTCTTCAGCAGACTGCTGCTGCGCTCCACACCTCCTGCGGTGGCAATCGCTGTACGCACACCTTTTTGGCGCAAATATTTTAACAGTTCCTCTGCTCCCGGTTTTGCCTCAATCGGTCCCTCATCAAGCACCTGATCTGTCAGTTTTCTGCGATATGTATGCACTTTATCATAGTCAAAATCTTCTCCATACAGCTTTTTAAAATGTTCCGGTGCATAAGGCATCCCAAGGGAACGCACACTGTATGCCTCCTCATCGGTCATATGATATCCGAAATGCGCCATAGCCTCTTTCCATTTCGCGAAATAGTATTTTTCTGTATCCAAAAGGGTTCCGTCCAGATCAAAAATAACGGTCTGTATCATGTCTTTTTCCTCCTGTGTTTCTGTTCAAAGGCTACCCGGCGAACAAAAGCTTTCCCGACTCTATACCTCAAGAAACCGGTTCCACTCCTGCGTATCGCCGCTTCCGGTTACTTTCAGCGCGTAGGTGCGGTCGTTGGTTCCGTCAATGATAAACGTATAAACACCGCTCTGTAATGTCAGTTCATATATGGTTCCCTCCAAAAGAACCTGTGCCACCTCATCATACTTTGCTTTTTCCACTTCCTCGTCCGGATACGTGTGCTTTAAATTTCCATCAGCATCGTATTCGTTGTATCCTTCCTCAACAAGCGAAATGATTTCTGCATCTGAAATCTTAAATAAAAGTTCATTGGTACGCATCATCCGGATGTCGCGGTTGCAGGAATTTTCTGGACAGATTTTTACATTGTCCAGTACCAGATGAAACATGCGCTCTGTCAGCTGGATGTCCCCAACCACAGCCTCGCCAAATTCAAAATGATTTACCTCGTTAATTGTGCTGTATTTGTATTCCATGTTGTTCTCCTGTGTTTTTATGATTCATTATCTGCAATGAATCCTGTTATTTTTCTTCCCTTTTATCTCCACATTTCCTTCTGTGTGAGAATTTTTTTCGCACATAATTTCTCCTTGCAGTTTCTGTGCCACTTTTTCATATGCGGGCACCGGAACCTGATATCTGTGCGCCATGCGCACCACTTCGTATACCAGACCATCCACTTCCGACGGTCTGTGTGCCATCACATCCCTTTGCATTGACGTGGTTGCCTCCGGCGGAAGATTAGATAAAATCTGCAGATTTACGGAAACCATATCCTTTTCAAACGGAAATCCCATGGCCGTCGCCAGTGCGACAATTTCCCTTATCATCGTGCAAAACAGTTCTCTTGCTTTCCCCTCTTTCTGGAAATCTCCTGCCGTAGCATTTAAGTAAAGGCCCGCCGCTCCGATCGGTGACACATAGGAAAATTTCTCCAGCGCATCCCGCTGGATCTGTTCTGATAATATCCCATCGATTGCACTGTCACGGAAATCTTTCTGAATCTGCTCTAACAGCTGGCATTTTTCTTCTTTTTGGCGCACGCCGAAGAAAATGCGCAGAATCTTTCCGTGCTGCAAAATAACTCCCGGCTCCTTAATATTGGCTGACACGTAAATACATCCGTCCGTCACAAGCATTTCCGGCAGTTTTTCCTGCATTTTAGCTCCGGTTCCATAAATATTTAAAATTGGAATCACAATCGTCTGCAGTTTTGCAATTCTACGGATAAATTCGTAAATTCCATCCAGCGAATATCCTTTTACGCAGACTAAGATCACATCCGGCCGGTCTTTGTAATGCTGCATGTCAGACGCCTTTACCGGTATGGTCTTTGTGTTCTCATCCCACATGGTCTGAAGCGTCAGTCCCTTTTGCTGTATACTCTCCAAATGCGCATCTCTGGCGATCAACGTCACATCTTTTCCTGCCTGCGCCATGTGAAAACCGACAACTCCGCCTGTGCCACCAGCTCCAATGATCAGATATTTCACCCATTGTCACTCCTTACTTACCGGGGAATTTCGATTTCTCTTGAAATGTCCCCTTTCTGCTGTAAATAATACAGGAATCCTTTGCATCCTGCAACCACATCTTCATAGGTTTCATCAAAATTGCCGGTGTACCATGGATCTGCCACATCCCGCGCCCCGGTAAATTTCTGCGTGTCTTCATAGCCCGCAAATGAAAGCATCTTGTATATTTTATCCTGGCTGTCCGTGCCTCCCACGATTCTTGTCATGTTCCGGATATTTGCGGAATCCATGCCGATCAGATAATCAAAATACAGATAGTCATCCCTTGTCATCTGGCGCGCCCGGTGCGGAACAAGCGGAATGTTTTCTTCGTATAATTTATTTTTTGTGCCGTAGTGCGGCGGGTTGCCGATCTCCTCACGGCTGGTCGCAGCGGAGTCGATCTCGAACTGGTTGTCGAGGTGCAACTGGTGGACCAGGTGGGTGAGGACGCTTTCGGCCATGGTGCTGCGGCAGATGTTGCCGTGGCAAATGAATAGTATTTTTATCATTGTTGCATAACCTCGCATTTCTTAGTTTTTCTTGGTTTTTCGGGCTTTGTAAGCCTTTGTGAATTTTTCTTTTCTGGCATAACCTGGTTTATTTTCTCATAATATCGTCCGCAAAAGGTGTAAAATAAGGTGTATGTTTTTCCATTTTACACCTTGCTATTTTCAATTAAAAATCGTAATTACACAACCTGAATCCGGGCAACTTCTTCCCTGGCATCCTCAAGATTTACGTGCGTATATGTATTCAGCGTTACGCTGATGTCTGAGTGGCCCATCAAATATTGCAATGCTTTTGGATTCATTCCGGATTTTGCCATATTTGAGCAATAGGTATGCCGACATACATGAGGGGTGATGACAGGCATCTGTACTTTGTAAGTATTATTATACTTCTGAATGATGTGTTGAAAATAATGCTCCCAGTGCAGGGAATAACAGATACTTTCATTTTTATCAAAGTATAAGAATCCACTTTTTCCATCTACCATAGGTTCTGCTTTGGGCGGGTTTCGTTTTTCTATAATTTTCCGAAAACATTCCTCTACATCTGCAGTCATAGGTATCTTTCTTGTTCCGCTGGTTGTTTTAGTCTCTTGAATATAATATCCGATTTTTGATTTTTTCTGCAATTGATGATCGATGTTGATCGTATGCTCCTTGAAATCAATATCAGAAATCGTCAAACCACAAAATTCCGAGATGCGAAGGCCTGTTTTAAATAATATGTAAATTCCTTCATAATACCTGCAAAAATGAGGGTCTTCCTTCACAAACCGTAGGAACTTTCGTTCCTCAGCCCTGCTGATTGCCTCTCTTGTCACACTGTCATTCACAACCACTTCCATTAGCTGAAACTGAAATGGATTTTTCCTGATCAGGTCATCATCCACTGCCAACTGAAATGCCGGACGAAGAACTCCTCGGATTGAATGGATGGAACTATAGCTTTTCTTTTCTACCTGCTGAAGATGTATCAGCCAACATTTTGCATCCGAAATCCGAACCGTATCAATCCTTCTTTTTCCAAATGGATCTTTCTTCAATAAATTGATAACTGTTCCGTATCCTGCAACTGTAGTAGGTCTGACACCGGTTTTTGTTGATGTATATTTTTCAACCAGTTCCAGTACCGTCATATTTCCGCCATTTGTTGCAATCTGTTCAAAATGATCTGCCTGGATTTTCTTCTCCATCTCCCGAAGCGATAAAGCCCGGTGCTTTCCTTTCGGAGTTGCATCGTTATGGTCTAAGCGCCAGCTATATACGCAGCGCTCCTTTCCCATCTCATCGACATACTTAAATCTATATCTGCCATCAGATAACTGTATTTCTCCATTGTGTAATATACGTCCTCTATGATCTCTCCTTTTTTCACTCATAATATTTCGTCTCCTTCATTAAATGCTCATTTAACTTGGAAGACCGTCTCGGTTTATTCATTATACCACAAGACCTTCTCTTCGCTAAGATAAAATGAACATTATTTTCATTACTATTTCTTCTATTCTGTCACTTAAACTGTACTGGCTGTGTCCAGATAATCTTCAAATAATTTTCTTTTGAACCGGATATGCGAACCAACTTCCAAAATAAAATCTGCTCCTTCATTTTCACCTGCGATTTGTCTCAATCTCTTTTCTCCAATTCCGTAATATTCTGCTGCTTCGGAAACATTTAAAGAATATTTCTTCCAAACAGGTATTGTTTTTTCTGTATGATTCATTCGCATTCCTCCTTCCCTCTGTTTGTGTTCAACAGCGTTTTCGCTTTCTCCATTTTCATACTTGCAATCGCTTCTCGTTTGCTTGTGCCTCCAACATACACGGGTGTACACATTTCTAAAATACGGTCATAGATACGCCTTTTATCCAACATGGTCTCGCTTTTTATTTCTTTCAGCGGAAGATTCGTTGTGATGATCAAAGGTCGTCCCGAACGGATCCTGCGGTCTATGACACTAAAAATAATTCCTAACGCATATTCTGAATTTCGTTCCACTCCAAGATCATCAA
>OGWR01000616.1_pt1 | contig 31214 bp, 19 predicted proteins | sample 1576061 | NCBI WGS metagenome assembly OGWR01 (sample SAMEA3541511, study PRJEB24748) | human gut metagenome | biome: human gut; feature: human-associated habitat; material: faeces | place: China | collected 2012 | reverse complement strand
AGGTGACCTCGTTGCCGTCCTCGTCCTCAAGGGTCATCAGGTCGGGCTGATATTCCTCGTCCTCGGTATTCGGGTTCTTGATTTCGTCAGACATAGATCGTGTCTCCTGTATCGTGTCATAAGACGGGCTTTTGTGTACCGGCCCGTCCGGTCTGCATATAGTGTAGCGTTTTTTTGCCTGCTCGTCAAGATGTTTTTCGCACAGAAATCTGCGGACAAATTTTCACGCATTTCCCTCTCGCATCCGGCGCAGAAATACAACGATGCCGTCAAGATTTCCGAGACGCGGACAATCAATTACCGCTGAACAGTCAAAGGTGCCTGCGCCGCAGTTTGCCCGAAGCTGTAAATTCCATGCCGGGATCCACGATAATATCTTTCGGGACGGCATGTCGCGGAAGCTGACGACGGCAAATAGAGTCGACCGCTGGGCGGTCAACTTCGCGATCAACAACCATCACTACTTCCTCGCCCCACAATTCCGACGGACGCGAGGTCAGATAGAAACGAGCGCCTGAAACTCTCGCCATCTCGCCGGCTATCAGCCGTTCCATTTCTTCGGGCGCAACTTTCAGGCCGCCGGTAATGATGACATTGTCGGCACGTCCGAGCCAGCGGAATCGTCCGTCGCCGCGCAGCTCGACAATATCATTGGTGACCATGCCGTCGACAACCAGACAGCCGCGCTCGTCGATAGCCGTCCTGACGCCGGGCATAGGAGTAAACCACTGTCCGTCATGACCTATCCGGCGCAAAGCCACATGGCTGCATGTCTCTGTCATTCCGTAAGTAGCAAATGCCGAAAAAGGCGCATCCGCAGCCATAGCCTCCTGAGCCTCAGTCATTGGCGATCCGCCGATAATGACATTCTTCACGCGCTCGACATTATTGCTGCGCAGAAGAGGTTCGAGCTGAGCTGGCACAATAGGCAGAAGATCAATCGTCTCGACCGAGTCGGGCAGTTCTGAAAGAATATTCTCGCGGTGAGGGGTGAGCATCCATAGCTCCGCGCCTGCCTCTATGGCTCTGACCACCATCATCTTGCCTGCAATATAGTCGACCGACAGCGGACAGACGAGCGTCGAACGGCTGTCGATGCCGAAAAAGGAGTTTGTGGCCTGCGCCGACCGCCGCATCTGTTCTTTGGGGAGCCAAATCGTCTTCGGGGCGCCGGTCGAGCCGCTTGTGTGCGCCTCGATCACCGGCGACTCGTCGTCCCAAAGGTCAAGAAACGCCCCGGCACCGTGGATCAGGGTTCTATCCATTGAAGCTGAGGTATTTCCCAGCGGCCGTCGGCATCACTGTAGAGACGGTCGCCGTCGAGCCGGAGCGGCGAAACGATATTGTTATGATAAAGCTGGCCGGTGCCGAGTCCCTGAGGCATTTCGACATCGAGCGACGCTGCCCACTGGGCTATCGCGTTCAGGCCGATATTCGATTCGAGAGCCGACGTAATCCACCATCCTATGCCGAGAGCTTCCGCAGCCTCGATCCATGCCATCGATGACGCAAAGCCACCCTCAAGCGTCGGCTTAAGAATGATATACCGGGGTCTGACGGTTGAGAGCAGCCGGATCTTGTCGCGGTCGTCATCAATGCCTATAAGCTCTTCGTCGAGGGCCACAGGTATAGGCGACGCCCCGCAGATACGGGCCATTTCTTCGGGCTGTCCGGCGCGCACAGGCTGTTCGATAGAATGAATGTCGAACCGTGCAAGCCGGTCGAGCCGGTCGAGAGCATCGGCGGGACTGAATGCGCCGTTGGCATCGACGCGAAGAGTAAGGCAATCGGGCCCGAAAGCCGAACGGATATGGGCAATGAGTTTCAGCTCATCTTCGAAACCGACGCCACCGATCTTCATCTTCAGGCAGCGGAATCCCGACGACAGTTTCTCGTCGATACGGCGCAGCATCTCGTCGGGCGAACCCATCCATACGAGCCCGTTTATCGTCAGCTGACCATCGCCATAAACCCAGGGACTGTCGAAGACAATGCGCCGGCCCCCTCGCGCGAGATCGGCAAGAGCTGTCTCATAGCCCATGGTAATAGATGAATAGCCTCCTGTCGAGGGTTCTTCGCCCCGGTTTATGGCCCGGCATAGAGCGTCGAGCCGCTGCTCATAGTCAGGCCGGTCGTCGGCGCTGAGGCCGCGGAAGAGACCGCACTCCCCTATCCCGAAAACCTCAGGGGCAGTGTCGTCCCAGAGTTTCAGGAAATAGGTGTCTTTCGATGTCATCGTCTCGCGCGACGTCCGGGCAACGAAACGGAAATCAAGCCTGTAGCGGCACCAGGCGGCACGTCTGCCCATCAGCCCGGGAATTTGGGGAACTGATCGAAGTCGGGATCGCGTTTCTCAAGGAATGCGTTTTTGCCTTCCTGAGCCTCATCCATGAGATAATAGAGCAAAGTGGCGTCGCCTGCAAACTCCATCAGTCCTCGCTGACCGTCGAGTTCGGCGTTGAGAGCGCGCTTGATCATCCTGATAGCCATCGGAGAACGCTTCAGAATAGTCTCGCACCATTCGACAGTCTCGTCTTCGAGACGTTCGAGAGGCACAACCTTGTTGACCATTCCCATCTGTTCGGCCTCTACAGCCGTATACTGACGGCAGAGGAACCAGATCTCGCGCACTTTTTTCTGACCCACGCAACGCGCAAGATAACTTGAGCCGAAACCGGCGTCGAAGCTGCCTACCTTAGGGCCTGTCTGGCCGAAGCGGGCGCTGTCGGCGGCTATGGTAAGGTCGCAGACAACGTGGAGCACGTGGCCTCCGCCTATGGCATATCCATTGACCATGGCGATGACAGGTTTGGGAATCGAACGGATAGCCTTATGAAGATCGAGCACATTTAGCCGCGGCGTTCCGCTCTCGTCGACATAACCGCCGACCCCTTTCACGTTCTGATCGCCACCGGAGCAGAAAGCCTTGTCGCCGGCGCCGGTGAGGATTATGGCCCCTATGTCCTGCGCTTCGCGGCAATAAGCCATGGCGTCGAGCATCTCGCGGTTTGTCTGGGGGCGGAAAGCGTTGTAGACTTGCGGACGGTTTATAGTTATTTTGGCTATGCGGCCATATTGCTCAAAGAGTATGTCGGAATACTCCTTGATGGTTTTCCATTCTCTCATTGCTTAAGATTATTGAAATATTGTTGGTATAGTTTTGCTGATTCAGGGCCGTCGGTATGGACAACAAGCATAGCGGCACGCCCGGACGCGGCAAATTCACCGGCTACGCTTTCGAACTCGACAAACGACGACGCCTCGAAGAAATCGAGGCGGTATGAGCGCGCGACGTCGGCCCACGACACGCCCACCGGTTTATGACACGCCAGAAATTGCTCGCGTTCGTCAAGCGACCGTGTGTTGGCGACGATACGGAATATATTGCCGCCCCCGTTATCGATTACCGCAATGCGGAAACCTGAGGGAAGATCTGTCGAGGCAAGACCGGCTATGTCGTAGAATGCGCTCGTGTCGCCGGTTATCAGTAGCGTCGGATGTTGCGACGCCAGAGCCGCCCCGACGGCAGTCGAAGTCGAGCCTTCGATTCCGCTGATTCCGCGGTTGGCCGACATGCGGTGTATTCCGGAATTATCGAACAGTGCGGCGTAACGCACAGTCATGCCGTTGCTCAGCTCAACATCCCAGCCCTTGCGGCCGGCCAGACGCAACAGTCGGCCTACGGCCATGAAATCTGACCACGGCATGCGGCCGAGCAGGTCATTGCGCCTCCCGACAACCGAGAGAAACGCTCCGGCCACAGAGTCGCGATAGTTTGTCGCGCCTGATTTCAAAGCCCCGGCCAGTTGTGAGAGGAAAACGGCCGGATCGGTATTTATCCGCATAGTCAGATGACGGAAAGTGTCGGCCGTCAGGCTGTCATATCCCAATGCCCAATGCTCCATCGACTCGGGAGCTGCACGCAGCCAGCTTTTAAGGCGCGTCGACACGACAGGGAGTCCGAACGAAACGACGACATCGGGATAAAACGACCCGGCAACGTCATCCGTAACCGAAGCCAGCAGAGAATCAATATCCCCCACAAGTCCGCGGACATGAAGATTGGATGTCGGCTCGCCGGTGACAACGACATCGGGCATCGACGCCATTCGCCCCAGCGCTCTGTGGAGACGAGGGGAAGGCGCGCATCCTCCGGCCACAATCAGAATACGCCGGCCGCTAAGCTCTTCGCCAAGAGCTCTGACCTGTTCATACCGCAAGTCGCCCCGGGGTTCCATCATCCGAATCACCCGGGGCCGGACTTCGGCCTCTTCAGTCCGGCCGAGCGGAGGCGCGAGCTGAACATTAATATGGACAGGGCCCCGCGGCTCCTGAAGTGCCGAAAGAACAGCCTCATTGACAAGGCGGTCACCGACAATATCAGAAGTGTCAACGGCTATGTCGACACATTTTTTCGTAACCGAAGACAAAGCACCGCACTGGCGCATAGTCTGGGAGTCGGCCTGATCGATCCATTCCGACGGGCGGTCGGCCGACACAGCTACCAGCGGAACGTGGCGGTAGAAAGCCTCGGCGAGAGCCGGCGCATAGTTGAGAAGCGCCGAGCCCGACGTGCAGCAAATCGCCACAGGCTCGCCGCTACGCGCCGCCATTCCGAGAGCCACAAACGCCGCCGAGCGCTCGTCGACGACCTCGGTCAGAGCAATATCGGGCTGACGGTTCAGCGCGACAATCAAAGGAGCATTGCGGCTTCCGGGCGACACGACGGCACGCCTGACGCCATGAGCCGAAAGCAATGCGGCCAGATTGCGGCAAACCGATTTCGTAGTGGTCGTAATCATACGGCAAAATTACAAAATTCCGCTATCCCTGACAAAATGTCGTCGCCCCACTCCCTGCGCAAATTAAAAAAGCCATATCCTCACGTTCATCGGAATTTTTCGTATCTTTGCAAGGTGAAGTTCATCTATGCCATATTGATGATATTGCTCGGCCTTTCAGCCTCTTCTGCCGAGTTCTCGAAAGGGGATATGGAAAGGACTCTTTCGCAGCTCGACCGCGAAATCGAGAAGCGCGACAGCTACGTAGCCGTCCGTCAGGCATATCTCGACTCGCTGCGCCGACGCCTTACAGTTTCGCCACCCCCGACCGGCGAGACCGTCAGGCTGATGCTTGAGCTCGGCAACGGCTACACAGCATTCAACAACGATTCGGCCCTGTGGATGTTTGAGCACGGCGCCAAAATTGCCCGCGACCTCGGCGAAGACAGTCTGGCGACGGTCTTAAAACTCCGATATGCCACTTTTCTGCCGCTTGCCGGATTCATGGCTCAGGCTGAAGAAACCTTCAACAGCATCGACACTACAGATATGTCGCCCGCGATAGCACGCCTTCGTCTGGCAGCCGGCCGCCAGATGTTCAGCTACATATCGACATGCACGCGGAGCTACCCGACTATCTCCGAAAAATATTCGAAACTATCGAACGATATGGGTCACCGGCTTGCCATGATGCCCGACGACGGTTCTCTCGACTGGCGCCTGAACCTCGGCGAATATTATTACAACCACCAGAACTATCAGAAAGCCGAACAGATTCTGCGCAGTGTTGCCGAAAGCGCCGGAGAAACCGACAACCACTTCGCCCGCGCTGCCCACATGCTTTCAGGAATTGCGCGCGCCCGCGGCGATAATAATGCCGTAATAACCTATCTGGCAAAATCCGCCATAGCCGATCTGAAGACAGCCACCCTTGAGATAACGTCGCTCCAGCAGCTCGGAATGATGATGTATGAGAACGACGACATCTCCCGCGCAAACGAATATCTCGCAGTTGCTCTCAAGAACGCAGTCGACTGCCACGCCTCGATGCGCGTTGTTGAGACAGGCGAGGTAATGCCGCTCATAACCAGCGCCCACGAAATCGCTCAGGCGCGAAACCGGCATATGCTCGTCGGCATTCTTATCGCCATGGCCGTCCTGCTGGCCGGTCTCGCATCGCTACTGCTGGTGATTCGCCGCGAGATGCACCATCTGAGCATAATGAAAGAACGGCTGTCAGCGGCAAACCGCGTCAAAGAAATATATCTGACGCAGTTCCTCAACCTGTGCTCGGTCTACATGGACAAGCTCAGCAGCTTCTCAAAGACAGTCCACCGCAAACTGTCGACAGGTAAAGCCGACGACCTTCTTAAACTCACCAAAAGCGGAAAATTCGTCGAAGAACACAGCCGTGAATTCTATGAGATGTTCGATGACGCCTTCCTCCACATCTATCCGACATTCGTCGACGACGTAAACGCCCTGCTGCGGCCCGAAGAACAGATCGAGCTGCGCGACGGCGAGCGCCTCAACACCGACCTCAGAATTCTCGCCTTCATGCGCCTCGGAATAGAGGAAAGCACACGCATAGCCCGTATTCTGAACTACAGTGTCTACACCATCTACACCTACCGCAACAAACTGCGCAACAGGGCTATCAAGCGCGACAGCTTCGAACACGACATACTCTCGATCGGGGCAATCTGACACTTTTTTAAGTCGAAAAATCATAAAATTTCGAGGCAAGCCTTGCAAAGCTCCGCCAAAACCCCTACCTTTGTTCCCCACAAAAGGAATGATGCTCGAGTGGCTGAAGAGGCACGCCTGGAAAGCGTGTAAACGTCAAAAGCGTTTCCCGAGTTCGAATCTCGGTCATTCCGCAGAGTAAATGAATCCCGCAAGCAGAACAGCCTGCGAGATTTATTTCTTTATATAACCTCCTTAAGCTTTGATGATAGGGAATTGTAATAAACTTATGTATGTGCTCTTCCTCATTGTCGGAGTCTGATAAAATTCAGGAGTGCGGTATAATTTAAAGATAACCCGATGCTCAGAACTCGAATAATTTTTGCCGGGATTGTAAGCCTGACTCTCATATCTAAAGTCTCGGCAGTCGGAAACCCAGATAAATTGGGAACGGCATCCAATATCTATTCCGGTCCATTGCATCATGGACTGGTTGAGTATGAGTATTATGAGGATGCAGACGATAATAGAGTATTTCATGGTCCATTCAAATATGAGCATCAAAAGGAGAGTCAAGATAGTATTTCCGGAAATTTTCTAAATCTCTATTACAACGTAAAAGGGTATTTTGAAAACAATGTAAAGGACGGCAAATGGGTCTATACCTTGACTTATGATGGAGACGCATCATATAATACTGGTGAGGTCGGTGTTAATATCGACTATCAGGATGGGCTCCCTCTGTCGTACAACATTTGGATCAGCACTGATCACTATGATTGCAGAGTTTTGTTAAATCTTGAAGCCGGCGTAATCAGAAAGGGTGAAATAATAGAAAATTTCCGTCCGAATCATGGGAACAACTCAGGCAGCCTTGAATTCCAGTTTAATTCACCAGGCAGACCGGACGGCCGATGGATTTTCATCCCGTCGGAGCCTTATGATGATACTGAGCCGCTGGCGTATATCGCGGATTACAGCGACGGGAATCTTTCTACGATTATTGTAAAGAACGTTGCTACTGGAGAAAAAGAAAATATAGGAATCTCGGATAGTCAAAAGATCACCTTTGGGGATTTCAAGATAGAAAAACTTCTCGGAGATGTAAAACAAACTGGAGTTGAGGATTTTGACTACAAGACAGATTTTGCATCGCAGCTTCTCGGATTCATATCTTTGCGTTATGCAATGATTCTTGAAGATATTGTATCGATGACCGGCATGCCGGAGGGCATATCTGAGAATCTTCTCCTTCCGCCCCATTAATCAATTGCGTGCAAATGCACACCCAAAATCAGCAGCAATGATTATTAAACGAGATTTATATTTGAACAAACTCATTTCCGTTCAACACAACGGAATGATAAAAGTCATAACTGGAATTCGCAGGTGTGGCAAATCCTTTCTTCTTTCGAATCTATATACTGCCTGGCTAAAAGAACATGGTGTAGATGCGAATCACATTATCAATATCAATCTTGAAGATAGGCGAAATCGAGTCCTCCGTAATCCGGATACGCTCCTTCAATATATTGATGCAAAGATTACAGATGATTCAATGCATTATGTTATGATTGATGAAATCCAACATGTTCCTGAGTTTGAAGATGTATTAAACAGCTATCTCGGAATGAATAATGTTGATGTTTATGTCACAGGAAGCAATGCTCGGTTTCTTTCAAAAGATGTCGTTACTACATTTAGAGGTCGAGGTTTTCAGGTTCATGTTAACCCACTGAGTTTTAGTGAATACCTTCCGGCGACAGAGTTGACAAAAGAAGACGGGCTTGATGAGTACATGCTATACGGAGGGCTTCCTCAAGTCGTATTACTAAAATCCACTGAACATAAAAAATCCTTTTTAAAAGACCTCTTTACTCAAACTTATATAAGAGATATAGTAGAACGCTATAAGATTAAGAATACAGAGATGCTTGATGAGCTTCTCAACATTCTTGCCTCGGGTATCGGTGCCCTGACCAATCCCGGGAAATTAGCAAATACTTTTGAGAGCGTACACCATGAAAAGGTTAATCGCACCACCCTTGCATCCTATCTGGAATATCTTGGAGATGCATTCATAATTGGCCGTGCCGAGCGGTATGATATAAAGGGAAAGAAGTATATTGATAGTCCTTATAAATATTATTTTACAGATAACGGATTGCGCAATGTCCGTTTGAACTTTCGCCAGATAGAGCGTTCTCATCTTATGGAGAATATAATCTACAATGAACTTATATATCGTGGGTTCAATGTTGATGTAGGAGTTGTTCCGGTTCAGCGTATGGATAATGGAGTACGTAAACGTTCTCAATTAGAGGTCGATTTTGTATGCAATAAGGGCTACGAACGCTATTATATTCAATCAGCCTTAGAGATGGCAACAGAAGAAAAGATTCGTCAGGAAATGGCCTCGCTACGCAATATAGATGACTCATTTAAGAAAATAGTAGTTGTTGGCACACATCAGCCGCTCTATAAAAATGAAAATGGATTCACGATAATAAGTGTTTATGATTTCCTTCTAAACGAAAATTCTTTAGGACTTTGACAATCAATCCCTTAGTCAATAAGAAAAGTTATTGTAGTATCAAGAGTTTTTCTTAAATTTGGCGTGTAAGATGTTTACGAAATGTTTGCGAGCATTTTTATGCGAACGTTAACTTATTAAGAATAAGCCAAGTATTGAGGAAAACGCTACTGCTGGAAAGCGTGTAAACGTCAAAAGCCTTTCCCGAGTTCGACATCGCCCGCAGGGCGCTTGCATAGCAAGAATCTCGGTCATTCCGCAAAAACGGACGAAGATTGCAGATTTTCGATTCTGTATGGTTTTCCGCACCTTGAATGTGGTCGCGTGCCTTTGGCCATAGTACGAACCTGACATTTTCTTACAGACTAACCCCATCAAACAGACCATTCACCGTCAAGCGCTGGAAGCGCGATATCTCTTCAACCCACCGCGATAGCCGTGGGTCTGAGAACCAGCGAGATCAGCGTGCAAGCCGCGGTAGCGTGCGCAGTCACGCTGACGGCGATAGCCAAGGCCCGCGACCTGTGCTGTCGCGTTTCGCGGCGGCGCACACTACCGTGGCTTGCCGCGAATTTGTGGGATGAGGGGTGGTTGCCACCAGCTATCGCAGGCGTTGTAGAAATTTCGCGCGTCCCGCGCTTGACAGCGAATGAGATGTTTGAACTGGTTAATCTGCAAAAAATTGTCAGATCATCCTATAACTGCATGCCTTTGGCTACTCTTTGACTGAGGCGTCAATTCATATATATCGCAATCCCCCCGCTCCATGATTTTTAGGGTATCTTCCCGGCTTTGGGGCTTTTTTCACAGAAAAGCACACAAATTTGCGAATTAAAACTCTGATAATTAATTATTTGACATTTTTTAACAAATGGGGGGGGTAATTTGCCCCCTTCGTCGTATCTTTGCACCTCGAAGACTCAAATTGCTTATTTAAGCCGACTTACCTCAGGTATTTATAGCTATTTTTTCAATAATTCTACCTATATTAAACTATGCTTAAACATTTAATCTCTGCAATGCTGGCCGTCACATCCGTGTCGGTTGCTACGGCCGCAATATCAGGCGTGAAATGGGATCAAAGGTGGGACGCACAAACTCAAACACTGATAAAAGATCAGGGCGACTGCGCCGCCGACTGGATGGCCGATCTGCCCGACAATATGTTCGTCGCCCACGTATCAATCCCCGCAGCCCACGACTTCGTCACCGGCGAAAACAACTGGCGCCCGATCTCATCTGGTACAGGCCCCCTCAACTCGACCTGCCAAAGCGCAACGATAGACGAGCTCCTTGCCGGAGGTATCCGCGGCATCGACCTGCGTCCCGGATATTACAGCTACATTGAGTGGTTTACCAAATACGAAAAGCTTTTCCTGTGTCATGGAGCCGATGTGATGGATATCACATTTGAAGACGGGATGAATAAACTCACAGAATATCTTAACACTCATCCCAAAGAGTTCTTTGTGATACATATTTTTCCCGGCAGAAGTGGCGACGAGCCTACAAAATCCAATCAATTCTATACCGAAGTTCTTGGCAAAGAAGAGATACAAAAATATATTGTTGAATTCCGCCCGAACCTGACAGTAAGAGAAGCACGCGGCAAGATTGTGATTACGGTTCGTGACCGTGCAAGCTATCTTCAGCACGACAAGCAGGCAGACATCCAGAACTGGCGCACCTCTTTCAACGACAATCAGCGACCGGGACGCCTCAACCTCCACAGCAATGCGGAAGTGTCGACCCGCCTCCACGTCCAGGACATATCGTCAAACAGCGAAGGCAGTCTTGACACTAAGAAAGCTCACATGCTCAACCTCGTAAACTTCGCACAGGCGCAAGACGAGCCCATGACGATGTATAATCTCAACGGACTTTATATTTCGGAATGGGTCATGAACTTCATGACAATGCAGACAAGCGCGATTTCGTCATCGTCGAACTACAAATCGAACGCCACCACACTCAACAAGCAGCTCATCGACGACCTCGGCGACGAGAACGGGCGCCTCGGTGCGGGCCCGCTCGGAATCGTGTTCATGGACTACTGTCTCAACAGCGAAACCAACGGCGACCTTTCTGTCTACAAGGTCATTGAGAATAACTTTACCCGCGGCAAGGATGCTCCCGTGGTGCGCTATCAGATCGACGAGTCGATCGACTGGAAAGCCCGACCCGAGAATCCTCTGGCAGGGAAACGCATATTCCTGCGCAACGTCGGCGCCAGCGAAGATGTCAACTACTACAAATATTTCGGCGGCGGTGCCGACTGGGGCGCTCACGCCGTAGCGAACTATGCCGGCCACTATGTCACCTTCGAGAAAGGGGACAACGGCCTGCGCCTTGTGACAACTTTCGGTGCTCTTCAGAACAAAGACGGACAATACTACTGCGACCCGACCGACGGCGAAAACAACAACGGCACAGAATTCCTTCTGAGCCGCACATACTGGGACGGCTACCCCGTCTACCACATCACCGGTCAGGTGTCGAACAAACGCCTGACAGCCCGACCGATCGACGCTGCCAACAACCCCTACTTCGATACTCCGGCATATTATGTCAACCCCGAAGCCCCCGACGACAGCGACCCACATCAGATGTGGCAACTTATAGCCATGACCCCCGACGACGAAGTTCCCCTCTGGACTATGGAAGGCTACGACCGCATAAGCCGTTTGAAAGAGAAGGCCAACCCCGAGCGCGGTATGGATGCCACTTTCCTCATTCCCTCCTACTCGTTCGGCAACAGCGACAGCTCGATAAACGACTGGAATCTGACTGCGGGCAGCAATGTCACCGCCGGTCAGGCAGCCGAACAGCGCGGCGGAATGTGGCGCGCCTTAAACACTTCGACGAGTAACACTACGTTCTCACTGTCGACAATCGTGTCATACCTTCCCGCAGGCAAATACAAACTCGAGTTCCAGTATGCCTCAACCTCAGGCGACGTCAAATTCCGTCTCGGCGACCGCGAGGCCGTAACTCTCGCCGCCAACAGCTCTGCGATCAGCGGCCTGACAGCCGGCAGCGACCAGATCGGCCTTGTCGGGGAATACTTCAACGCATCGACCGAAAACGGCCGTATAGTCTATGAATTCGAAAAGGTTACCAACGAAGATGAGACCCGCGAGCTCGTTTTCTTCCGCGAATCGAACGCATCGGGAGCAGCCTCGTTCTATCTCGACAACCTTCGCCTAACCTACTACGGCAACAACGTCGAGCAGACCAGAATCGACCTCGATTTCCCCAACGAATGGAACACGATCATCCTTCCGTTTGACCACGCAGTTCCGCAGGGGCTCGAAGTCGTAGAGGCAACGGGAGTCTCGGAAGCCGGAGAACAGTCGATCGAAGACGGCTCGACAATCGGATACCATATTATTCAATACGGCTCAAAGACCGACCTCATCAAGGCGAACTACCCCTATCTCGTGCGCAATCTCGAACTTATCGCCGAGCGCGAGCAACAGAGCCAGGGAGCCCCGCGACGCCGGAGCGCAACCACTAAGATCTACACCTTCACCGGCTATCCCACCAACCGCAAAAACGACTATCACGACCGTTCAGGCGTTCTGACCGGCCTGACCGAACCCCGCGGTCTCAATCCCGAAAGTCAGGGATTCCCGCTCGGCGGCCAAACCTACGGCGATAATTTCGTGCAGTATTTCGTCCGTCCGGCGGCCGACGGCAGTGATATTCAACATGAAGGACGACGCGCCTATCTCAACGGCCGCACAACTCCCGGACTGACCGGCGAGCGAGTTTATTTCAGCTATGACTCTGTAACAGGAATCACCGACATAAACGAAGACAGCGCAGGCGCCGATCTCGTCGACGTCACCACAATCTCGGGCATTGTCATACGCCGCAAGGTTGCCCGCGAAAACGCCCTTGAAGGTCTTCCCGCCAGAATCTACCTCATCACCGGCCGCGACGGAACCACTAAAGAGATCCGCAGATAAACCTTTTCGAATTACATACAACGACCGGGAGGCCGCGCCGACACTCAGGCGCGGCCTCCTGTTTTATCCGGCCATATCGAAAAAATCCGTAACTTTGCAGTCCGAAAAGTTTCAGGTTAATGATAAAAACCATAATCTTACGTTATCTCACCTTCATCGCAGGGCTTTATTTCCTCTCACTCGGAATCGTTTTGATCGTAGCGTCAACTCTGGGAACCACTCCGATCTCAAGCGTGAACTATGTGGTCACACTCCACACTCCGATAACGCTCGGCACAGCCACCTTCCTCATCAACGTACTTCTCATAGCGGGCCAGTTCTGGCTTATCCGCTCGGGCCTCGGGACACGCAAAGACCGCATCGAAATACTGCTTCAGCTCCCATTCTCGCTGGTTTTCAGTATATTCATTGACATAAACATGGCGTTCATTGGCTCGATCGAGCCAACGTCATATCCCATGGCGTTAGCAATGCTCGGCGCGGGATGCCTGAGTCAGGCGACAGGCGTCGTTCTTGAACTTAAGCCGAATGTCGCCATAATGAGCGCCGAGGGGTTTGTGAAATATGCCGCACGGCGCTATAACAAAGATTTCGGACGCCTGAAAGTTATCTTCGATGTTGTCCTCGTCAGCTCGGCCCTGCTGCTCGGCATCGCCTGCTCGGGCCATATCGAGGGGGTTCGCGAAGGCACTGTGATAGCAGCCCTGTCGACCGGCTTCATCGTCTCGTTTCTCTCGCGCCACGTCTTCACCCGCACCGTCCTCCGGCATCTCCCCTTCCTCCACTCCTGACCTGTGACACTCCGGGCGCATAATCTCGGTTTTATATGATCTTTCGCCCCAGAAAGTGGCCGACGCTGTTGCAGAACTCCAGTTTTGCAACAGCCCCTACTACTCTTTGTCTGTAACATCGATTCTGATATGTTAAGGGGTTCAATCTCCAGCGATTCTTTGTCGGAATCATTGATTCTGATACGCCGAAAAAGGAGGCAACGCCGAAGCGCTGCCTCCTTATTGTTCAATTTCAGGGATTGATCAGGGGATGAGGAACTTGCGGCCGCTGGTCAGGTATACGCCGGCGGGAAGTCCGTCGACCGACGTGGCGGCGCGACGCACGCAAATTCCCTGCAGGTTGTAGATGTCTGCCGGGCCATCGGCGAGGACGTCGCTGATGTCGACAAGTCCGGCGCCCATTCCTATGAAGGCGTTGTTCGACATAGGCGACTCGCCGTTGTCATAGATGACCGTAATATTATAGGTATGGTTGAAGGCATCGGCGCCGGCCACGCTATAGTTGCGAGCCGAGGCATCGAGAGATGCGATTCTGACGCCGTCGCTATAGACGTTGAATCCTTTCGGGCTGAAGTCGCCGCGGTCGAACTCTATATCATCGAGGGCGAAGAGATAGAGGTTGCAGCTGCAATAGCGTATGGCGAAGAAGCGGGTGCCTTCGGGGAGTTCGGCGGTATAGTTCGTCCATCCCTGCGGAACCTCGTAGGTAGCGATCAGCTCGAACGCCTTGAGGTCGTTGGGGAATCCTTTAGTGGCATAGATCTCGAACTTCTCATGACCGTAGGTATTTCCGCGGATCGAATTTGCCCACAGCGAGAGCGAATGGGCCTCGCCTGTGGTCAGTTCGGGGGAGATCAGCCAGTCGTCATTGCTGTCACCGACTTTAATCGTTATGTCTTCCGACGACATTGCCAGCAGCATATTGTCGCCGCTGTGAGGCGTATAAGCTTCGCGGTCGGTCATCGTAACCGAAGCTCCGTCGATATTGAACACCCAGAAAGAAGCTTCCTCATTTCCATGGCCTATGTCGACAATCTGGTTGGCGTAGGTCAGTCCGCGGTCACCGTCGTAGGTTGTCCATTCGCCGAAGGAGGTGTCTTTATGGAGATAAGTCTCGAACGATTCAACGACAAGGCCGTCTTTAGAGTTCGGGTCGTTCCACGATAGAGCCACACCGTCGCCGCCTGCGTCAGCTTCGGCATAGAGGTCGCTTACAACAGGAAGACGCGACTCCATCGGCGTAACCGTCAGACCGTCGAATGTGTTGTCGGAAGCCAGCTGGTCGTTGTCGCATATAATCTCGGCTGTGATCTCTACGGGATCGGTCATTCCGTCGGGACGGGTATACTCGGCGACAACTGTGGCCGAACCGTCGGGTTCGATTGTCGGACAGTCGACGCGAGCAAACTCATTTCCATCGGCATAGAATGCCACTTTTCCGCCGACGGCTACTGAACCGAAGTTCTCGACCTCGGCGCTGACAGGGATTGTCTGGCCCGGGTAGATTGTCGACAGAGCGGTCAGAGAGCCGGCGTGGAGATTGCAGCCCTGTGAGTCACGAACGGTAATGCGGTCGAGGAATACCTCGGTTCCGCCAACGGCATGGGTGGTGTGGAACTTCACGAACGAATAATCCTGCGACTTTCCTGCCGACAGATCGAAGAGAGCCGTGCGCCATCCGGGCTCGCCGGTAAGCTTGCTGAAATCGATAGTTCCGACAACGATGTCGTCGCCCCCTACGGGCGTCACGCATACCTCGATCCTGAAGCTTGAGCCGGGGGTGGCGTAGTAGGCGAAGCTGACAACCGGCTTGGCGGCCTCGCTGAGGCGCAGCTTTCCGGTGTTGAACCAGTTGTCGAGCTGAGTATTGTTGGTGCGCATATAAACGCATCCGCCGTCGTTGTCGAACGATTTGAGATCAGTCAGCTTGAACACATTGCCGCCGCCGACCCACCAGTAGGAATCAGGCGCCATGCCGCGCGCGAAGCTTTCGCGGAAAGGCAGCGAGTAGGGCTTGCCGACAAAGAGCGGATTGGAGTCGCCGACACGGCCCGAGCCTGCGGGAGTGGCACCGGTGACATGGAAACCTATCATATCCTGCGGGCCGGTAACCATATCGCCCGTGATAGTGTAGGAAGTTCCTTTTACATCAGAAGCTATGGGCGTATAATGATAGCCGTAAGAGACGCTATAGGTCATTTCGTCGACAAGAACCGGCAGCTTGTGGGTTCCGACCGCGCCGGGTGCGTCCCATGTCAGGGTGTAATGGTCGCCGTTGTCGACAACGGTGACATTCTCGGGCTCGTAAGGAATATCCTGCCCGACAAAGCCCTCTACTATAGCCGGAGCGCCTCCATCGGCGCCGTTGAAGGCCGCGATAGAATAGCGGTTCGTGCCGTTGACGGCCGCGCGGTCGGTATAGGTCTGCTTCGAGCCGGGAGCAACGTCGGTGAGCGTGGCTATAAGCTCGTCGTTACGCCTGATCTCTATCTTGCTGATCGAAGTCAGTGTTACTCCACCGACTGTCGAGGCGGGAGTCTTGAACGAGAGTTCGGCTACAGGATGACCGGCGGCGTCGGCTGTCATGACAACGTCGGTTACCATTCCGGGAGCCGCCACGGCGGGCCCGTCGGTTATCGAGATATTGTCGACAAGCAGGGCGCTGGCGGTGGCCGCACTGGTAACGTGGAATCCGACACGATAGAATCCGTCGGCAGGGACAGTGAAATAGAGCCGGCGGTTCTGCATCTCTTCATTGGGGACGATCTCGGGGGCAAGAACCTCGGCGTAAGCCGCGACATCGGTGCCCTGCCCTACGGCGATGCCCATTGTCTCGGGATTGCGCGAATCGTCGGAACGCGAATCGTAGCTCAGGCAATATGCACAGCCGGCCTTATAGTACATTTCGGGAGTCAGAAGCCAGTCGTCGGCCTTGCGCGGCGTGGCAAAATTGCGCAGATACTCGGCCTGCGCGAGCTTGGTATTCCAGAACCAGGTCTGCTTGTCGGCATTGACGTCAACGACGTGATACGACTCGAAGGCAGCCTTGTTGTCGAAGCCTTCGAAATAAGGCAGACCGTAGGCGCCGCCGGCAAGGAGTATCTCAGAGGTTATTGATTCTCCGCGGTTGTCGCCGCAACGGGGGGTTACGACATAGAACACCTTACCCACACGCCCGACACCGAGAACGTCGGTGAACGACGTAGCACGCAGATCAGAGGCGACGGTCAGCTCTTCAGGCATACGGACAACATCGTAGCTCAGGGCCGACTGATCGAGCAGTCCGCCGTGGATGCCGTTGAGCGGAGCGTCCCAGCTGAGGCTGACGGTGTGGTCGGCGTCGTCGGCCACCGACGCCCGCAATGCCGGAATTTCCGACGGAACGTCGGCGCCGAACCAGCGGCGGCGATCGACGGGCGCCGACTGTCCGGCTGCGTTCGAAACCGTGACTACGACGGCATTATAGCCGTCGTCGGCGACGATGTCGAGGCTGATCTTCGCTCCCGGAGCGGCAGCGGCCGATTCCTTCTGCTCGCCGTTGACAGCTACCGAATAGGTCAGTCCGTCGGCAGCAAGCGCGGCGCCGTCGGCAGTTTCCGACGGCATGGTGAAATCGACAGTGAGCGCGGTTCCGGCGCCGGAAAGGGCTACATCCTTTGCGGGAGCCGGAGCGCCCTCGTCGGCCACATAGGGCACATAGAGGCACGAAAGCTGGACATTATCGGGAAGATAGGCCAGACGGCGCACTCCGCCGGTGTTGACATTGACGGTGGCGAGATACGAGACGCTTTCAGGCGCACGCACTGCCCAGTAGAGTATTCCCGTCTTACGGTCGAAAGCCATCGACTGGAGAGCGTGAGGCTTCACGCCGGTAAGCCCGACAAGCTTCTGCTCGCCGGTTTTCTTGTCGATTGTGTAGAGTCCGCCGTCAGAGGTCTTGACACCGTAAATCCGGCCCGAGCCGTCGATAGCGATGCCGCTGAATTCTTCCATCGGAGCGATAGTCGTGTGGGTCTGCGTCTCATAATCGACCGACGCAAACTCGTAGGTTTTCAGTGTCGGATTCCAGAAACATCCGTAGGTCAGACCCGTTGCGGGGTCGTAATCGCAGTCGGTAGCGACAAGACCGAGAAATTTTGTATCGTGGATCTCGTTGCTGAGCAGTTCCCATCCGTCGACGAGATATTCGCAGTAGAGATAGGTGTAGCTTCGCGAGACCATGTGGAACTTGCCGTCGTAATAGGCTCCTGAGCCGTTGGCCCACTGATACATATCGTGATGGAGCTGCTTGGCCGTGATTTTGCCGTTAGCGTAGGTATAGGATTTCATTCCGAAATACTGCTCCATCTCGCCCCACGAGCGGGCATATATCGGGTTGGCCCAGAGAGTCACACCTTCGGCATAACCGGCTTTCATCGGAGGCACAACGGACTGGCGGGTTTCACCGCGGACGAGACCTGTCGCCTCAAGAGAGGCGGCAAAAGGAACGTCGGACATCGCAGAAGTCTGAATCTGCCCCGGCGTCTGCGCAGCGGCTGTTATGGCTGAAAAAGCCATCATAGCCATTAGCGTAGTTTTTCTCATAAAGTCAAAAATAAATGATGAATTGTTGATTGCGTTGGTAAAAGTATGATAAAACATGTTATTCGTCAAGCAGAAGACCCCGAATTAACACCTGTTAACTAATAATTCAGGGCGACGCGTCGACGCGCCACCCTAAAAGGCAGTAGAAAAAGAAGGATTGATAGTCTGAGTTAGCGGAGTGCCATTGTCATGGCAGAGCCGGCGGCGCGGGCCACATAGATGCCGGCCGGAAGAGCCGACAGGTCGATTTCGGTGCGTCCGGCGCCGCAGTCCGAGCAGACCACGCGCTGTCCGGCAGCATTGAAGACCTCGGCACACGCAACCGAGCCGACAGTGACCACGAGTGTGCGTCCGCTGAGGCGCAGCGGCTCTACAGCGGCCTTGACATCGGTCAGCGACGCCACAAAATGAAGATCGCGGGCGCCGCATATCTCAGTCGAGGTCTCGCCGAGGAAATCGCAGGTCTGGTTCACGGCAGTGTAGACCTTCACGAAGTCTATGGCCGTCAGTCTGACGCTGTTGCCATCGGCGTCGACGGCATTGTCGATATTGAAGCCGGGAGCCTCGGGGTTAGGCTCCATGTTGCCGTTGACATTGACGAAATCAGGTCGGTTGTCGGCATATCCCCAGTCGAAGGGGGAGAGCACCCAGGTGCCGTTGTCGTTGCGGGCGTTGCCGGGCAGACGGGTTCCCGAGAATTCGATGACGTCCCCCTCGATCCATCCGGGCCAGTAGCTCTGGGTGTGGAAATCGTTGAGCGTGATGATTCCCGACGGGCTGTCGGGGTCGTTGGAAGTCCATGCGATATTTTCTGATGTCTCAGTCTGCGACGGACGGCTGTATCTGATTGTGAAATTAGCGAACGCCTTGTCGTGGGCGCTGCCGCGCAGCTCGAACCATTCGTCGTCGGGAATGCCGTTGCCGTTGGTATCGACGCTGACCATTACAATGCCCGGTTCGGCCGAGGTATCGGCTCCCGAGCCAAACGTCTTCATTGCGTTGCCGTAGATCTTGAAATCATATTCGCCCTCGACATTGGCTATCGGATGGTCGAAACCGAACACGATATATCCCCCGAAAGCGCCTAACGACACCATGCCGGGGCGCTCGTCGCCGACAAGCTGACGGGCCGCAGCCTCGAGAACCTGTTCGCGGCTCATGCCGTCGGTAACCTCTGGAATCAGATGGATAAACTGTCCGGGAGCCGGAACATAGTCGAAAACTTCCGAGATAAACGGAGAGTTGGCCCCCGCTGAGAGGGCACTGAAAGCGCAAAACGCTGCAACAAAGTAATTTTTCATAACTGAAACCTGTCCGCGCAGGAGGTTATTGATGTTTGACAATAACGAAACGGCAGGTCTTCTGACTCGTTCCCGACGACCGCGCCTTCCCGAAGCCGGGCCTCAGTGGCAAAGGCGGTCGACGAAAGATAGAACTTACAGCAGCGGGACTGTCGAAGAATTTCACTTCGTTCCCTATTAAGCCGGAGCACCGTTTCGACCGTGCAAAGATAGTGAAAGGCGAGTGCAAAACAAGAAAAAAATCCATTTTTTTTAAGCTTGTTCTGCCGAGCCGCATCCTATCTTATCAAAAGATAGTGAAAGGCGAGTGCAATGGCAAATAAAAACTTTTTTTATTTGCATTTCCGAGCCGCATCCTATCTTATCTAAAGATAGTGAAAGGCGAGCGCAAAACAAGCAAAAAAATCCATTTTTTTTAAGCTTGTTCTGCCGAGCCAAATGTTAAAAGCACGCCAATTCAAGAACGAGTGGCGATGAAAATTTGCATTGACAGAATATTCTTTATATTTTTGCGCCGCAGACCGTCCGCAGAGCCCGGTTATGGGCTAAGGGGGCGGGTCGGCAAGACATATTGATCAGCGTTTATCAACGCTTGTTCTTGACCATCAAGAATCTCGCAAATTCTAAGTCGTAGTCAGGAGCGAAGCAGCGGTAGACGCCTGCGAGTATGTAATTAGTGCGCTCTGTTTCCGCGAGGAAACCCAGGCGTGATAATTATATACATAAGCGTAGGCTCTGCACGTTGCCGTTCTACTACGACAGGCAATGCGAGAGCCTTTGATGGGGAACGGCTACGGTAAGGTTCCTGCGCTTTTCGTTTATTTATAATCCAATCAACCAAACAGTTATCAGAGGGAATCATGGTAGCGGCTTGCAAAAGGGATGCAGTTTGCGCATTTAAGATCTATCTCTCTTTCCTTTACAGCCTACGGCTCGCGCCGAAGTCTGTCGAAGGCGTGTTTTGTGATGCCGTTGCTGCTCCTCTCCCTGCTTCTGCTCCCTGTCGCAGCCTCGGCACAGGCCGACAACACCATTACAACCGCTGATACCGTCGGCGTTAAGGTTTATTTCCGGCAGGGTTATTCATCTCTGCAACCGGCCTTCCGCGAAAACGGCATTCGCCTCGATGAGTTCATGCGCCGCGTATCGGAAATGCACACCGATTCCACTGCACGGCTCAACTCCATCGACATCGTGGCTTACGCCTCGCCGGAAGGCTCATTTACCCTCAACAGGAAACTCGCCCGTAAACGTGCCGAAAACATATCGGCATATCTGCGCGGAAATATGCCTTTCCTCTCCGGCTCGTTGTTCAACGTGCAGCCGAAAGGGATAGACTGGAACGGACTCGCCGCGATGGTCGAGGCTTCCGATATGCACTATCGCTCAGAGGTACTTAATATCCTCCGCAATGTTCCCGAAACCACCTACCGTAACGGCAAGCTCGTTGACAGTCGTCTGAAACGGCTGATGGACTTGCGCGGAGGGCGCCCCTACAATTATATGCTCACGCATTTCTTCCCGGAGCTTCGCGCCGCCGGTGCCTACGTTATCTGCGACTTCGTGCGCATTGCGCAGCCGGCAATTCCGATAAATAAGCCAAATGAGCCAAATGAGGCTAATGGGGCTAATGGGGCTAATGGGGCTAATGAGGTTGACGCTGCAATCCCGGTCGCCACTGAATTGCCGGAGCGCGACTATGACCGCTGGGCGATAAAGAGTAACGCCCTCTATCTCGCGGCCGGAGTTACCAACATCGGCGGCGAGTATGCTTTCCATCGCCATTGGTCTGTCGATCTGCCGCTGGTCTACAGCCCTTATACTCTCGCGAGAACCTATCGTATGCGCTTCCTCTACATTCAGCCTGAAGCGCGTTACTGGCTCGACCGCCCGATGAAGGGCCATTTCTTCGGAGTCCATCTTCATGCCGGAGTGTTCAATGTGTCGCTTGACAACAAGAACCGCTACCAGTCGGAGAAAGGATTTCACGGCGCGGGGATTTCCTACGGCTACGCCATGCCGCTTTCGCGCCGCTGGAGCATGGAGTTTACTATCGGAGTCGGCTATGCCTTTACCAAATACTGCACATATTATAATGTGCCTAACGGCATACGCTACGAAAAAGATATCCCATATCACTACTGGGGTCTGACGAAACTCGGACTTAACTTCGTCTACCGTTTCGGCGACAAGTGCGGCAAAACCAAATCAAGAAAGGAGGCGAGGTTATGAAATTGAGAATTAAAAATTTAAAATTTAAAATTGCCTCCGTTCTCAACGCAGTCAATTCTACATTCTCCATTTTAAATTTTAAATTCTTAATAATAGCGCTCGCGCTATTATTAACGGCCTGCGACACCGTCCTCCAATATCCCGAAGAACCGGGCGTAGACCCCACGCTCATCAGGACCCGCGTTGAGCTGAATGTGGACTTCACGCCTATTTCTGACCCGCTTATCCGCTCCTACGCCGAGAACCGTTCAGGCGACTACGATGTGCGCTACCAGATTGAGGTCTATGCCAAGAGCGGCGCCGATGCCGGTAAGTTGGTGGCTGAAAAGACATGGACAAGCAACGTCATCAGCGAGGGCGCGACCACTGTAACCACCGAAGTTGACCTCCGCGCCGAGAAATACGACATCTACGCCTGGATTGACTTCGTGCCGGGTGGAACCGCAGAAGACCACCATTACATTACAACCGACCTGCGCAAAGTGACTATTGCCGACCCCAACGTGTGCGGCATTGACTCGCGCGATGCTTTCTCCGGCAAGACCTCCGCTGACCTTACACCTTACCGCGACGAACGGTTTGCCGACATTACCGTGCCTGTCGATATGGAGCGGCCCTTCGGCAAGTTTAAGATTCTCACTACCGATGTCAAGAAGTTCCTCGATACATATAAACCGCTCGGAACTTATACCGATATCGTTCCGGCACAGACCATGTGCCATTATACATGCTTCTTCCCGACCTCCTATAACCTCGATACTCGCCTTGCTGATATCAACGACTTCAAGTTAGGTGTGAAGCATCCGGCAGAGGTTACGGAACAGGAGGGTAATTCCGCCGTTCTGACTTACAATTATGTATTGGTATGCAACGACAACACCACCGTGTCGTGCGATGTGGAGGTCTGGAACAAGGACGGCGAATATCTCATCACTACAAAGAACATCAAAATACCGATTCAGCGAAACAAACTTACGATAGTGTCAGGCGAATTTCTTACCAAAGACTACGGTACGGGAGGAACCGGCATTGATGACAGTTTCGACGATGAGATTGTAATCATAATCCCCGACTAAAGACAGTGTTAAATAAACTATTATTATCAACAAAAATCAACAAAACTATGAAAAAGAAACTATTCTTTTTTGCATCGCTGCTAACAGCAGCTGCTGCAACGTTAGGCTTGACATCTTGCTCTAACGAAATGACCCCAGATCAGCCCATACGCGAGGGCATGGTGGATGTTGTGATGTCAACATCACTTCCCAAAGGATTACAGACCTACGGCGTCAACTCTGCCGAGGGCGGACTTAAGAACCTTGAAGACAAGGGATATTCCGTGCGTTATATCATGGAGATTTATCCCAAGAACTCTACTGAAATGGTAAAACGTATGATTAATTACGTGCCAATGTCCGCCGGAGGCAGTTACAAAACTACCTCCTTCAACCTCCGTCTGCTGGCTGCTGAATACAATTTCGTATTCTTCGCAGATATAGTTCGACAAGTAAACGACTATCCTTATGCAGGAGATGATCGTGTCGAAGCTATGCTCAGCGGAATGAATCTGTCGAAGCCCTATTACGCCAACAGATATTTCTTCAGCGGAGGAAAAGATGACAAAGAGAATGATGTTCTCGTTCGCCCGACTACGGTTGATCAAGCAACTACCGGAAACCTTCAAACTATTTCGGCATGTCCTGAAGCTACAGATACTTTCCAGAATCCTTATCTGGAAATGTACGATGCTTATAGCTGCTCAGAAATAGTTGACCTTCGTTCCGAACCTACTACTCAGAGCTTCACTCTGAAACGCCCATTTGCCAAGTTGCGTCTTATTACTACTGATGCAGACCAACTGCTTGCAACTCCCGATTGGTCCAAATCTCGTGTTGACATATCGGTTTCCGATATTCCAAACGGATTCAATGCACTTACTGGTAAGACCATTACAACTGGAGTAAACGGCTATTGGAATAGTGGTATTCAAGCTTTGAATAGCGATGTATATACAGCTGAAGTAGGAAATGACAAAACCCTCTCCGTATTCTATCTGCCTGTACCTGCCAATTCACAGAATCTTACATTCACAATAAGTGTAAAGGACAATAGTGGAAATTACCTTACTCGTTCGCTGAAACTTGAAGTGCAGAACGTTCCACTCGTTGGAAACAAACTCACTACTATCAAGGGTAATCTTCTGTCAAAAAACGCGACATTCGATGTTACTATCGAAGACGAGTTTGACAACGTAGAAGAAGATGAAAACGGCAACCTTGGGGGAACCGACCAAAACATCTTCATCGGAGAGGTATCTACTATTGACAATCTTAAAGAATCTCTTACCGGTGGCAGCGATGTAATTACATACTCAGGTAAGGTTACAAAAACTGAAGGATTTGAGCTTGACTTTAACAATATGGCGCGTACAGCACCCATATATGCAGAAGGAAATGAAGCTACATTGTCCTTAACGTTGTCCAATGTAGAAGAAGGAGCTGTAATCACTGTTAAAGGTAACGCCAACTCTCCCAAAATTCTGCAACTCAACACAAATACAAAGTGTTCCGTAAGAATGGATTTCCCGGCAACTACAACTGTCGCACTCAACGGAGAATCATTTAAGTATCTGGTTTATAATTGCCCAACCAGCAATGTTATAAAACCTTCTGTTGATGCTTTATTCTGTGTTGATAACGACATTGCCATGTTGTTTTATCCCTCAAACCGCACAGACTACCATCGCTTTATGTTAGACTCGAACTTTGGTCTAACATCGGATAACTGTGGTAATAATAGACATCCTGAAACCTGCAATTTCATAAACACAATCCAAAGCTGGCTCAACACCAATTCCGGCAAGACTGTTTGGGATTTTGTAGGCGAACCCAACAACTAATCTACTGATAGACTACTCTCTAAAAAGTGTCCCGCGACCCGGTCACGGGACACTTTTTTAATTCCGATCTATGAATAAATGGATTTTACTCATATTGTCTCTTTTCCTTCTTTCCGCTTGCGAAAAGGACGAGCCGCTGCCGGATGTTCACATTTCCGAGCGCACAGTCTTGGTTTGGCTGGCAGGGGACAATAACCTTTCTTATCTTTGCATGTGTCAATGAAAAAAATTATATTTGCACTGCGTAAAAATACGCAACACACTGCGTAAAATGTAAAGATATGTATAAACGTTCTGAATATAAGACTATTAAATCACGTCTTGAAGAGCCGCGCCGCTTTATTCAGGTTATAGTCGGACCTCGTCAGATAGGGAAATCAACAGTGGTGAAGCAGGTGCTCCGCGATATTGAGGTGCCCTATCTTTTCTATTCAGCCGATGATGTGCCCGCCTCCAACCGGGCATGGATCGCCGATTGCTGGGGAGCCGCAAGGAGCGTAAAAGAGAGCAAAAAGTATTCTGAGTTCATCCTTGTCATCGATGAGATTCAGAAAATTGCCAATTGGAGCGAAATAATCAAGAAAGAATGGGATTCCGATACATTTAACGATTGCGACATAAAGGTCTTGCTGCTCGGCAGCAGCCGGGTATTGTTGGAGAAAGGACTGTCCGAATCACTGGCAGGCAGGTTTGAGGAAATCCGTATGAGTCATTGGAGTTATACGGAAATGAGAGATGCGTTCAACCTTTCGTTGTCAGAATATATGTATTACGGCGCATATCCGGGGGCAGTCCCTCTAATAGGTGATTATGAACGGTTTCAACAATATATCCAGTCAGCCATCATTGATTCCACCATTAATAAGGATATCCTTATGGACTCTCCGGTAGGCAAACCCGCCTTGCTAAGGCAGACTTTTGAATTGGGAGCCGCATATTCGGGCGAATTGCTTTCGCTCAATAAGATGCTTGGAACGCTTCAGGACGCAGGAAATACATCAACACTGGTCTCGTATCTGAATCTTCTTAATGACAGCGGGCTCCTGTGCGGATTGCAGAAATTCAGCATTGATATGGCACGGCGTAAAGCGAGTATACCGAAGTTGCAGGTCTACAACAATGCGCTGAAACTCACATATCTGAGCACCTCGTTTGAAAATGCCCTGACCGACAGGCGACTGTGGGGGAGGGTCTTCGAATCGGGAATCGGCACATACCTGATAAACCAGGCGTTCAAGCACCGCTTTGATGTTTTCTATTGGCGTGACCGCAATATGGAGGTTGACTATATATTGAAAAAGGGGAATTCGGTCGTTGCAATCGAAGTAAAAAGCAATTCCGAACAACGGACGGAAGGACTGGATGTGTTCAGGCAAAAGTTTTCTCCAAAGAGAGCATTCATAGTGGGAGACGGGGGAATAGCGCCTGAAGAATTCTTGACAATGGATGTAAACTCTCTATTTTAATTATCCAAATCAGCCATGATATTCCCGCTGCTTAGAAAAGCAATAATAATACTGACATTGCTTCTCCTTTCAGCCTGTGAAAAGGACGAGCCGGTGCCGGATGTTCACATTTCCGAGCGCACGGTCTTGGTATGGCTGGCGGGGGACAATAACCTTTATTCGGAGGTGCCGCATAAACTTTCCGCTCTCGCGGAAGGGTTCAGAAACGCAGCTCCCTCCGATTGCCGCCTGTTGGTCTATGCCGACCGCCGAGGCAATTATCCGCAGCTTATCGAGATTCTGCCGAACGGCAACCAGTCGGTGCTTGAGACATACCCGGCTCAAAATTCCGCTTCGCCGGAAACTTTCAGCCGATTCCTTAACTATATGATGGAAACAGCCCCGGCGCGACATTACGGCCTTATACTGTTTTCTCACGCCACCGGCTGGCTTCCGCAGGGTGCTTTGGAGAATCCCTCTTTGGAGGAAAAGCCGCTGTCGCGCACCGTTTTTGATGACAACGGCGAACAGATGACACTCGCCGAACTCTCCGACGCTCTCCCGACCGATGTCAGGTTTGACTATATAGTTTTCGAGAACTGCTTCATGGGAGGCGCGGAAGTGGCATACGCCCTCCGCGACAAGGCAGACCGGCTGCTTGTATCCTCCGCCGAAATCCTCTCGCCCGGTTTCGAGGAAATCTATTCCTCGTCACTCTACCGGCTTTTCGCTCCTTCTCCCGACCTTTCCGACTTCGCCGCAGATTATTACAACTACCGCAACAACAAATCAGGCAACCATCGCTCCGCCACCGTCAGCGTGATAAACACCTCGGCCATGCCGCAGCTCGCGTCGTTAGTATCGGAGATCATCAACGAGACAACTCCGCTTGATGAAGAAAAACTGAAAACTATGCAGCGGTTCAACCGCCACGATTATACACTGTTCTTCGACCTTGAAGAATATCTCTGCGAACTCGCTCCCGACCGAATAACGGAAATCCGCTCCGCAATCTCTGAAGCGGTGGAATACGCCGCCGCCACCGCTGACTTCATGCCGACCTACGACCACGGCTTCCACATCGCCCGGCACAGCGGCCTGACAGTCTACATCCCCCAGACCCGCTTCCCGGCCCTCAACGCCGCCTACACCGAAACCGACTGGTACCGTGCCACCCGATATTTTCATGAAAACTGCGGCCAAAAACTTCAGGAATACCAATAAAACGGCCATATAACGCCCATAAAATCATTACTTTCTCCACCATTTCTTTTTACATCTCAAAAAAAGCACTAAATTTGCACCTCGAAACATCGAACGATATATTTTCCTTCGAACCATTTTAAACCGAGGATTATTATATTATTTAGAATGCTTCATTTATTATTGAATATCCGGCGGGGTGGTCGCAACGATTTACCACTCCCTGCCTTATATAATTCGATTTAATATGACACAGTTCGCACATAAATATATGATTCCATTGCTCTACACAATATTATGGGCTGTTGGAATTTATTTGTGTGGAAAAGAGATTGCTCCCGATAACATTGTTTTTAAAGATCTTACTTACGGAAGTTTCTTTGTTTCGGTATTCTACATCTATGTGATATTTATCCTGGAATGTTTCGTCGTATTTTTTGATAAAGCCCTTGAAAATATTAAATCTCAATTCACTGTCGGCCTGATATTTCTCCTTTGTGGAATATTGCTTGACGTAGGTATAACCTTATGGATGTGTTTTTCCTATATTTTTGAGAATAAATCCTGCGCTGAATATTTTTGGTGGATTATAGGTCTGATGGTCTTTCTTAAATTGCTCAGTTCATTCTTCTCAAACAATATTAAACTTTTTATGGTGAAAATGCACATTGACACCAAAAAATCAGATTTCAAATTATGCCCATAATCATATATATATTGATAAGTATATTTGCCTGCATCTTTTTGTATGTAGCAATTCTTTCTCTTGTCAAGAGAAATGAGGCGCGTAAGCATATTGTGGAGGAAGCGTACAAGGAAATTAAAATACTTAAATGGGCTGTGGCCGGTTCAGATGATGGCTGTCACAAATCAGCTCAGACTGTATCTGTACGTGGAGTAGAGTATACACTATATAAGGATGCAAATGGTAAAGACCTAAATCCCGATGATTATGATTTATACATCGTGGATGGTGAATCCATGCAATTTTGTGGAATCCACAATAATAATCTGATTTTCGCAACCAAAGGATATTCTTTTGATAAATCGTCTGTCTTTCCTATGGTTTTGGTTATCCGAAAAAACAGGATTGAGAACGATAAACCAGCTTACAAAATCCGAAGAGCATGGTATATCGCAAATTATAATGATGGATTAATGGATGTCGCAAAGAATTTGTTGCAATCTGATAAGTTCCAAAAAATAAGGCGTCTGCATGATTATGACGGTGACACCGCTGTGTTACATGATTTTGAGGAAAGCATCGAAAAATATGAAAAGGATTATATCAACCTTGATAATCCTAATGAAAAGGATAAAGAGGTCGTAATATCCACTACATATCGTACACGAGAGCAGAAAATTCGCCTTTCCATCCATCCGATTACAAAGGTAATGGGTAAGGTTGTCGCATCGTTTCCTCTTTCAGAAAAACAACTTGAATGATGAAGATTAATGGACTATCTATAGGCGGACAATTATAAGGATATACGCCTATCTCATACAGGAGCTTCGCACCATTATATGGTTTCGAGGCTCGTTTTTTTTCGGTAATGACTCAAATGACCGCAGGCGTACTCGCCGACATTCTTCCGGCTGACACCAAGACCACATCGTTCTCGAAAACCACCTTCCCACACTCAGACGCCACCCGATAACCGGGCCGTAAGGTTAGCGGCGGAGGAAGGCGATGTGGGCGGGGATGTCGCCAGTGGGGGTTGTCCAGCGGAGGGTGCCGTCGGGAGAGTAGCAGTAGATGTCTCCGGGATTGACGTAGTTGCGGCCGTCAGTGACGTAGATGTCTTTGCTGACGGGGTCGACAGCCACGCCGTAGGGCTTCGAGATCCGCGTCTCAGTGCCGTCGGTGATAAAGCTGTCGGACACTTTCTTACGGCTCCTGACGTCGACAACGGCGTAGGAAACGGTGTTCTTCATCGTCACATTGCTCCATTCGTTGCCGACGATATAAATGAGATCGTCGTCGAGCCACATATCCCCTACAGAGATTTCGAGGTCGGCCACAATCTCGCGTGCGGCGATATCGTAGCAGTAGAGCCGCGGGCCGATGTCGTAGAGGTTACCGCGCGACGCTACCCAAATCTGCCCGTAGTTGTCGGCAAGGACAAGCCCGAGATTCAGTCCGATGTCGACGGTGTCGACAACGCGGAATTGAGGTATGTCGATGACGCTCATTGTGCGCTCATAGTGCGGGGCCATGTAACCGCCGGAATTAGCTACATAGAGGCGGCGCCCGCTGACGGCGATACCGTCGGGCTGGAAGCCTACCGTAGCGGTGGCAACGACCTCCATCGTCGCCGTGTCGACCTTCGCCACATAGCCGAGCTGCTTGTAGTCGGGGTCAATGACGACAGGGCCCGCATAGGAGGTTACATAAAGATACGGGCCGTCGAAAGCCATAAACCGGCAGTTGGGAATGTTGACCTGACCTATGCGGCGGCAGGTAGCGGCGTCCATGATCTCGATTTTGTTCGAGCAGTTTATCAGGGCATATAGCCGCGAACCGTAGATCGCAAGATCATTGCCGACATCGCCGAGCTCCTTGGCTACCGACGGGTTAGCCGCGCCGTAGATGTTGCGGGTGTATGTCCCCGAAGCGGCGTCGTAGAAGTCGAGAGTCGCTTTGTTCGACCCCATGTTTCCCTCGTTGAGAAGATAGAAGCCGACAACGGCGCGCGACGGATCGTCAGCCGGCCCGGAAGGCTCGACAGGCGTCACCGTAGGTTTTTCGATAACATCTTCTTTGCGGCATGATGTCAGAACGGTCAGACACGCCGCCACCAATATAATTATACGGGATATTTTCATCAGGAAAGACAGAAGAGGCGCTCCGGCGCAGATTGCCGGAGCGCCTCCGATATTGTTAAGCGGGACTTATCACGAGATTTTCAGCGAGCGCTTGACGGCTTCGATTTTCTCGTCGGCGAGAGCTATGGCCTTGTCGTAGTCGGCGACAGTGGGCATCGGAGCCTTAACCTCGATATAGAACTTGATCTTCGGCTCGGTTCCCGAGGGACGTATCGAAACCTTCGAACCGTCTTCGGTGAAGAACTGGATCACATTGGAGGTTACGGGCATGTCGAGTTTCGCGGTAGTGCCGGCGCGCAGATCGCGGACTTCGAGAGTGTCGTAGTCCTTGACCGTCACTACGTCGCTGTCGCCGAGCTGACGCGGAGGATTGGCGCGGAAATCTTTCATCATGGCCTGAATCTCGTCAGCGCCGGTCTTACCGGGACGCACTACCGAAATGCCGACCTCGCGGCTGAATCCGTTCTTGAGATATATGTCCTGAAGGAGGCCCTGGAAGTCCATGCCCTTGCTCCTGGCCCACGCGCAGGCTTCGGCCATCAGCGAGATAGCGCTGACAGCGTCTTTGTCGCGGCAGAATGTCTCGGCGAGGAAACCGTAGCTCTCTTCGCCTCCGCCGATATAGCGGAGCTTGTCTTCATTGTCGCGGATAACAGCGGCAATCCATTTGAAACCGGTATAGCAGTCGAACATCTTTATGCCGGCGTTCTGTGCGATAGTCTTGATAGTCTCGGTGGTGACGATTGTCTTCACGACATATTCGTTTCCGGTCATACGTCCGAGCTCTACATTGCGGGTGATGATATAGTAGAGCAGAATCATCACAATCTGGTTGCCGTTGAGAAGCACATACTCTCCGTTGTTATCGCGGATAACGCAGCCGATACGGTCGGCGTCGGGGTCGGAGGCCATGACGATGTCGGCGCCTACCTCCTTGGCCTTGGCGATCGCGAGAGCCATGG